>OBLF01000211.1_pt1 | contig 72236 bp, 74 predicted proteins | sample 1519231 | NCBI WGS metagenome assembly OBLF01 (sample SAMEA2602895, study PRJEB22501) | metagenome
GCGGTACGCGAGCTGGGTTCAGAACGTCGTGAGACAGTTCGGTCCCTATCCGGCGTGGGCGTAGGATATTTGAGAGGAGCTGTCCTTAGTACGAGAGGACCGGGATGGACTGGCCGCTGGTGTATCTGTTGACTACCAAGGTCATGGCAGAGTAGCCAAGCCGGGACGGGATAAACGCTGAAGGCATCTAAGCGTGAAGCCCCCCTCAAGATGAGATATCCCAACGAAAGTTGTAAGACCCCTTGAAGACGACGAGGTAGATAGGACAGAGGTGGAAGTGTGGTAACACATGGAGCTGACTGTTACTAATAGGTCGAGGGCATAACCAAGTAAGGTGGATAGGTAAGATGTTAAAAAGTTTCTTATATGCGATTTTGAAGGTACATGTACCTAATATTCCTCGATAGCTCAGTGGTAGAGCATTCGGCTGTTAACCGAAGGGTCGTAGGTTCGAACCCTACTCGGGGAGCTAAAACCTGTAAGTATAATACTTACAGGTTTTTTTGTATAATCAGGATTGCATTTCCTATTATACAAAACCCTACGTCAAATTGTTAAAAACTTAGCATAATATTAACGTCTTTAAAGCTTCAAAAAACAACCACATTTATGTTAAAATAATTAAAAGATGCTGGGGCGAGTCCCAAGGTCGTTAAGCGAGTCCCAAGTTCAATAAAATAGTGTTTGAAAAGGTATTTTATTAAAGGATACATATTAATTAATACATATTAAATATAGAAGAAAGGCGTTTATGGGATTACAATTATATCAAAAAAATTTACTGGAAAAACTAAAAGAGTCATTAGGAGCTGTGTTGCCGATCATAGGCATTGTGCTGGTGTTATGCTTTAGCATTGCGCCCATTCCAAACAGCGTCCTGATGACTTTTGTTGTTGGTGCGGTTCTCCTGATCATCGGAATGATGTTCTTTACACTTGGTGCGGAGATGGCGATGACTCCTATGGGAGAACGAATAGGAACGAAACTGACCAATACAAGAAAGATAAGTGTAGTGATAGTGCTGTGTTTTATCCTTGGCTTTATCATTACCATATCAGAACCGGATCTTCAAGTATTGGCTGAACAAGTTCCATCCATTCCCAATTACACGCTGATTATTGCAGTAGCAACAGGAGTTGGAATATTTCTTGTAGCCGCAGTACTTCGAATGTTATTTGGAATTCCACTGGCACATATGCTTTTAATTTTGTACCCGATCATATTCATTTTGGCAAGCATTGTTCCACAAGATTTTCTGACAGTGGCATTTGATTCAGGCGGAGTAACAACAGGACCTATGACAGTACCATTTATTATGGCGTTAGGAATCGGATTTTCAGCAGTTCGAAGTGATAAACATGCGGAAAATGATAGCTTTGGTCTGGTTGCATTGTGTTCAGTCGGACCAATTCTGGCAGTATTGCTGCTTGGCTTACTTTACCACCCAGGGGGAAGTGGATACGAACAGACAATGATTGTGAAGACCGATAATTCAGTAGAAATGTGGCAGCTTTTTCAAGAAGGGCTTCCTTATTATATGAAAGAAATGCTGATCTCTTTACTGCCAATTATTTTATTTTTCTTCATTTTTCAGATTGTATCATTACATCTTCATAAAAAGACGTTAGTAAAAATTATTATAGGAATCATTTATACATACATAGGTCTTGTACTTTTCCTGACAGGGGTAAATGTGGGATTTATGCCGGCAGGTAATTATCTGGGTCAAGTGATTGCGGGGCTTTCCTATCCATGGATCATCGTGCCGATTGGTATGCTGATCGGTTACTTTATCGTAAAAGCGGAACCAGCAGTATATGTATTAACGGAACAGGTAGAAGAACTGACTTCAGGAGCCATTTCCGCAAAAGCAATGGGAATGAGTCTGTCCATCGGAGTCGCATTCTCTCTGGGACTGGCAATGGTGCGGGTGCTTACAGGCATTTCGATTTTGTGGTTTCTGCTCCCAGGATACGCAGTAGCCCTTGGATTAACATTTTCCGTGCCAAAAATATTCACAGCAATCGCATTTGACTCAGGAGGTGTAGCGTCCGGACCGATGACAGCAACATTTTTACTGCCATTTTCAATGGGAGCATGCGAGGCGCTAGGTGGAAATGTTGTGACAGATGCGTTTGGAGTGGTAGCTATGGTAGCAATGACGCCGCTTATAACAATTCAAATCCTTGGACTGATCTATCAGATTCAGGAACAGATGAAAGAAAAACAGGCGGCAAAAGATTACACAAGTATAAAAGTATGCATAGAAAATCTAGACAATGTAGACAATCAAGAAATCATTGAGTTGTAAACAGTCGAGTTGTAAACAGGGATAGAGATTTTTACAAGGCGCATATTAGTGAAGATGGAAAATGTTTAAGAAAATTAGAAAGTTCGGAGATAATTTATGAGTAGATTATATATGATGGTGACGATTACAGACAGGAACCGAAAGAAGAAATTTGAAGAATTTTATAAGAAAAATGAGCATATGGTTTTCTTTACAACATTGGGACGCGGAACCGCAAATAGTGAGATGTTGGACTATTTCGGATTGGAAGAATCAGAAAAGGTCGTAATTCTATCGGTGGTAACAGAAGAAACGTGGAAGAAACTAAGGCGGGAAATGATTGTAAAGATGCAGATCGATGTGCCGGGAACCGGAATTGCATTTATCGTGCCACTCAGCAGCATCGGCGGAGAAAAAACATTACATTTCCTGATACAGAGCGAGAAATTTGAACGGGAGGAGGAGTCCACTTTGAAAGAAACAGAATATGAATTATTAGTAGCAATTGCCAATCAGGGGTGCATCGACACCGTGATGGACGTGGCGAGAAGTGTAGGAGCCGGAGGCGGAACCGTGATCCATGCGAAAGGAACCGGCATGGAAACAGCAGAAAAATTTCTTGGCGTATCACTGGCGGCAGAAAAAGAAATCATATTGATCGTCACAAGAAAGAAACAGAAAAATGCAATCATGAAAGCCATGATGGAGCAGACAGGACTTGCCAGCAAAGAAAAAACAATTATATTTTCCCTGCCGGTCACAAGCACGGTAGGACTTAGAATGTATATAGATGAAATGGATATGGATGAAATGGATATGGATGAGGAAGAAAAAAACAGATAATTCGTGCGTAATGATATTCAATTTCAGTTATAATGAGAACAAAAATCAATAAGCCTGCTCAAGTGAGTAATAATTATCAATAAGGAAAAAGGAGTGGAAATGAAAAAACAAATGCGTTACAATTTAGTGAATTCAAAGTGATGATATAGTACTGAATCAAAAAGTACATATCACATATACTAACATCATATAAGAACCTAGAAGTAGAAAGAAAGGCAGGAGACAAAAGATGTCAAACATTTTAAAAGGCTTAAAAAAAGTAGATGGAAAGAAGACAGGAATCTTTGCAGCAGGAGTATTATTCGGAACTGCAGGAATCAAAGTTCTGTCCAGCAAGGACGCTAAAAAATTATACACAAACTGTACAGCAGCAGTTTTAAGAGCAAAAGAGTGTGTGCTTAAGACAGCAGCTACAATTCAGGAAAATGCAGAAGACGTATATGCAGAAGCACAGCAGATCAACGAAGACAGAGCAGCAAAAGAAGAGCAGGAGTACGCAGAGGCAGTAGCAGCAGAAGAGGCCGAAGAAGCAGAGGAAGCAGCAGAAGCTGATGAGACAGATTTTGCTGAAGAGACAGCCGAGTAAGAACGCAGATAAGACAGCAAAGTCAGACAGCAAAGTAAGACAGGTAAGTAAGACAGCTAAGTCAGACAGCAGGGTAGTTCAAGGAGAACTAGCATAAAAATTTTTGTGATAATTATAAAAATGTAAGGAAAAATCAGGACACCTGTGGTTAAGACTGCAGGTGTCTTGACAAGTTGTAAGAGAATCAACAGCAAGCGAACCACTGCGAGCGAATCACTGCGAGGTAAGCAGGGAAGGAAGAAAGCAGGGAAAGAAGGAAAATATACATGAAATTTGTAATCAAGCATGAGATTAAAGGCAGAATCCGTGCCCACGCTGTACAGTACAGAATGACATTTGAGCAGGCAGACCGGATGCAATATTATCTGGAATCCCAGGATATGATTACATCTGCAAAAGTACAGAACCGCACGGGAGACTTTACGATCTGTTACAAAGGCGACAGAGAGAAAGTAATCAAACTGCTTCAAACATTCCATTATGAGGAAGTTGACATTCCGGAAAATTATGCACAGAATTCCGGACGCGAACTGAATCAGGAATATTGGGATAAGTTAGTTGAAACTGTAATCTATCATTATGGAAATAAATTATTTTTGCCATATTCGGTCAGAGCATGTATCACAGCAGTAAAATCTGTGAAATATCTTTGGATGGGTGTGCGTACACTGGCAAAAGGCAAGATTGAAGTTCCGGTACTGGATGCGACCGCAATCGGAGTATCTATGTTCCGCGGAGATATCGCAACTGCAGGATCCGTCATGTTCCTGCTTGGAATCGGCGAAATCCTGGAAGAGTGGACACACAAGAAATCCGTTGGTGACCTGGCAAGAAGCATGTCACTGAATATCAGCAAAGTATGGCTTGTCAGCGACGGTCAGGAAGTATTAGTACCATTTTCATCTATAAAGAGCGGCGACCGGGTACGCATCCACATGGGAAATGTAATTCCATTTGACGGAACAGTTGTGGAAGGCGAGGCAATGGTCAACCAGGCGTCTTTGACTGGAGAGTCCGTGGCAGTACGCAAGATAGAAAATGGAGAAGTGTATGCCGGAACGGTTGTAGAAGAAGGCGAGCTTACTATACGTGTAAGAGAGGCAAATGGATCAAGTAAATTTGAGAAGATCGTGACGATGATCGAAGAATCCGAGAAACTCAAATCCGGACTGGAAAGCAAGGCAGAACATTTGGCGGATAAACTCGTTCCATACACATTGGCAGGAACAGGTCTTACCTATCTTCTTACAAGAAATGTAACAAAAGCACTGGCTGTATTGATGGTAGATTTCTCATGCGCACTGAAACTGGCCATGCCGATTTCCGTATTGTCTGCAATCCGTGAGGCAAGCAGCTACAACGTCACAGTCAAAGGCGGAAAATATCTGGAAGCAATGGCAGAAGCAGACACCATCGTATTTGACAAGACAGGAACACTGACAAAAGCACAGCCGACAGTCGTAGATGTCGTACCATTCTGCGATAAGACACCAGACGAATTGCTGAGAATCGGCGCCTGCCTGGAAGAACATTTTCCACACTCCATGGCAAAAGCAGTTGTAAATGCAGCACAGGACAAAGGGCTTATCCATGAAGAGTTCCACTCAAAAGTAGAGTACATCGTGGCACACGGCATTTCCTCCAAAATCAATGATCAAAAAGTCGTCGTTGGAAGCTATCATTTCGTATTCGAAGATGAAGAGAGCCAGATCCCAGAAGGAATGGAAGAAAAATTCCAGGAACTGCCATCCGAATACTCACATTTGTACATGGCAATCGAAGGAAAACTGGCAGCAGTCATCTGCATCGAAGACCCGCTGAGAGAAGAAGCACCACAGATCATCAAAAATCTGAAGGCAGCAGGCATCAGCAAAGTAGTTATGATGACTGGGGACAGCGACCGCACCGCAAAAGCAATCGCCAAACGAGTAGGCGTGGACGTATATTACTCGGAAGTATTGCCGGAAGACAAGGCAAACTTCGTAGAGCAGGAAAAAGCCGCCGGACGAAAAGTCATCATGATCGGAGACGGAATCAACGATTCACCAGCACTGTCCGCAGCAGACATCGGAATCGCAATCAGCGACGGCGCAGAGATCGCCCGCGAAATCGCAGACGTGACCATGAGCGGCGACGACTTGAGCGAGATCGTAACACTGAAGCTGATCAGTAATAAATTAATGAAACGAATTCACAAAAATTACCGCAACATCGTAGGATTCAACACCGCCCTCATCATACTTGGCGTCACCGGAATCCTACAGCCAACCGTATCAGCACTACTTCATAACACATCAACCCTGTACATCAGCCTGAAAAGCATGGAGAACCTGCTGGAAGAAGAAAACGAAGCGAGAGAATGTATATAGGTAGAAAAGCGCCAGTTCAGAAAGAATTGACGCTTTCTTCGTATGTAAAAAGTGCGTAAAAAAACAAATTGTACAAAAACATTCCACAATTCCAAAAAGGGACAGGTAGAAGTCTGTTTGGGGACGGGGTTTTTTTGAAAAAACCCCGTCCCCAAACAGAAATTGACAGCTTTTGTCTATTGCAAATATTGTCAAAACATGGTAGTCTTAATCAGTAATAAAAGGTAGTCAGGAAATAAGACTAATTAAATACTATTTTTGCAGTGCATGAAATAGTGATAACGCAGATTGATAATTTTTCCACCTTGTGTACAAGTCAAAAGTATCAGGTGGTATTTGTGCTGTAAAAAATAAGTGAAATTTATATACAATACATATACAGGAGTAGAGATGAAAAAGATAGATATGCACTGTCACATACTACCTGGTATAGATGATGGATCTGCAAATCCGAAAGAGACATTAGCGATGCTACGCATGGCATTGAATCAGGACTTTGTAGGTATGATCGTAACGCCACATGGCTCAGTTCGTAATGCATCCGTAGAACGAGTGCAGGAGATTCGAACATTGTGTAAGAAGTTCAGAATTCAGGCATATCAACGACTTGGAGTCAGGCTTCCGGTATTTCCGGGACAGGAAATTATGTATTCGGTAGATACAAGACAGTTACTAAAAGAAGGAAAGCTTCTGACGCTGGCAGACAGCAGATATGTGTTATTGGAATTCCTCCCGGGGACAGCTTACTCTAAGATATTCAGCGCAGTGCGCCAGATGCAGATGGCAGGTTATGTCCCAATTTTGGCACATGTAGAAAGGTATCATGTGTTAAGAGAAGAAGGCAGACTGGAAGAGCTGGCTGATACAGGAGCAAGAATCCAGATGAATTACAGCTCTATAGATGGAGGATGGAATAATAATACAGCACAGTGGTGTAAGCGACAACTGAAAGATGGTCTGGTCCATTACCTGGGAACAGATATGCACAATAGCGGAGAACGCAGTCCACAGACAGAACACGTTGAGAAGTGGCTGAACAAGAATCTGTCTGAAGATTATGTATGGGCATTGATACAAGGCAATGCAAGAAGAATATTAGATGACCGCGGATCACACAAGCCTAAAACATAAATTGTTTCAAAATTTTTTACAATTCAAAAAGGGACAGGTTAGAAATAAAAGAAACCCTAGAAAATGGGAGGGTAAAAATACACACAATTCAAAGAGGGACAGGTAGAAGTCCAATTGGGGACGGGGTTTTTTTGAAAAACCCCCGTCCCCAACCGTCCCCCAAGAAAGGAAATCAGATTAATGGGAAAGAATTACGACAATGATGAGATGGAAATTGACTTACTGGAGCTCTTTTATGTGCTCAAGTCGAAGATACTGGCAATCCTGGGAGTGGGACTGTTGTTCGGCTGTATTGCGTGTGCATATGCCGGATTCTTAGTGAAGCCGCTGTACACATCTTCTTCCATGATGCTTGTACTGACCAAGGAGACGACGCTTAGTTCTCTGGCGGATCTACAGATGGGCTCACAGCTTACCAAGGACTATTCCATCTTGATCACAAGCCGTCCGGTGCTTACGGATGTTATCGACCAGTTAGATCTGGACATGGACTATAAGCAGCTGAAGAATATGATCACAGTTACGAACCAGGACGATACGCGTATTCTGCAGTTGTCTGTGGAGTATTCTGATGCCAAGCAGGCGAAGGAGATTGTAGACAAGCTGTCAGAGGTTGCTTCTGAGTATATCGGAGACAAGATGGAGGTTACACCGCCTAAGATCATTGAAAAAGGTGAGGTTCCGACTTCCAGATCGAATACAGGCGTGGCGAAGATGGCAGTGATGGGTGTGCTGGCAGGTATGATTCTGTGCGCAGGTGTGATTGTTGTCCGCACGATCATGGACGATACGATTAAGTCTGAAGAAGATATAGAAAAATATCTGGGATTATCTACACTGAGTATAATTCCGGACAGAAAGGATTATATTAATGGATCAGGAAAGAAGAAGTCAAAAAGAAATGATGCAGGAAAACGAAAAGCAAGCTAGAACTACATATACAAATGCGCAGGCAAAAGCGGCAATGTCCCGCCGTGACAATAAGGCATCTAAGCTTCGGGTGGAGCTGACGGATCCTCGTAAATCAAATTACTTTTACGAGGAGGCGTTAAAGACGCTGAGAACAAATATCCAGTTTGCAGGAGCGGATATTAAGACGATTCTTGTGACAAGCTGTTTCCCGAATGAGGGAAAGAGTGATGTTGTCTTCCAGCTCGCAAAGGAAATGGGTATGGCCGGCAAGAAGACGGTGCTTCTGGATGCGGATATCCGAAAATCTGTCCTTGTGCAGAGATATCTCGTGGATAGTGACGTGAAGGGACTGTCCCAGTACTTAAGCGGACAGGCACCGGTGCGCGATATTTTATATGGAACAAATTATGAAAATATGGACGTGATCTTTGCAGGACCGATGGCTCCGAATCCATCAGAACTTCTGAATGGCAAAGTATTTGCGAAGTTGATGATCGAATTGAAGCAGAGATATGATTACGTCCTGATCGATACACCTCCTATGGCAAATGTGGTGGATGCTGCTATTGTTGGCAAGGTGTGTGATGGAGCTATTCTGCTGATCGAGAGTGGATTTGTAGGATATCGTGCAGCGCAGAAAGCAATCAAGCAGTTGGAAAAGAGTGGAACACATATGCTTGGAGCTGTGCTGAATAAGGTTGATACAAAGAAAGAAAAATATTATTCCTATTACAGTTATGGAAGTAAGTATGGTTATGGCTATGGCCAGAGTCATGAAAATGCGTAGGAAAGGAATGTAAAGAACAGTATGAAGAAAAGAAAGACGAACCCGAAGGTTCAGAATGCTCTGCTGTTGATTGCATGTATCGTATTATTCCTGATATTAGGTTCGCTTTTATTTTTCAATCATAAGAAAGAAGCTGCAAATAGCAGTGAGTTAAAGAAAGCGGCGCAGGAAGAGATTCAGAAGGAGAAATCAGATCAGACATGGACAGAGAATCAGAACAGCGAAGATCAGAAGAACACCAGTCAGACAGACGAGAATCAGAACAGCGAAGATCAGACAGGCGAGAATCAGACAGACGAAAATCAGGCAGACGAGAACTAGACAGACGAGAATCAAGCAGACAAGAACTAGATAGTCGAGAACCAGAACGGCGAGAATCATCAGGAAAACGCCGGGGAAGATTCGCAGCAGTCATTATCGCAGGCGCAGCTGTACTTGCAGTGGCTGGTCTTGGATATGCAGGTATTCAAAAAAAGAAAGCAGCAGAAGCGGCAAGTGCGAAAGCAACCACGGAAGCAGATGATTCCAACACTGTCACCTGGCAGGGAAAGAATTACAAATACAATCAAAATCTCAGCAACTACTTATTACTTGGGGTAGACAAGCGTACACCGGCAGAGACAAGAGTCGGAAAAGCCGATGCAGGACAGGTAGATGCCTTATTCCTGTTGTCACTGAACCGCAAGACAAAGGAAATGACGCTGATCTCGATTCCAAGAGATACGATGACAGATGTGGAAAGCTTTGACCTGGAAGGAAAAAGCCTTGGAAAATCTAAAGACCATATCAGCCTCTCCTATGGATATGGAGACGGAGGCGCCGAGAGCTGCAAACTTACACAGGAAGCGGTGTCCAATCTCTTCTATGGACTTCCAATCCAGGGTTATCTTGCCATGAACTTAGACGGGATTCCAGAGCTTGCAAAAAGCGTAGGAGGTCTGACAGTGACTGTGCCAAATAACAGTCTGGAGTATAAATATCCGGAATTTGCCGAAGGTGCAGAAGTAACACTGACCGAAGAAAATACAGAAGTTTTCTTAAGAAGCAGAGATGTAGATGAAAGCCAGAGCGCCATCTACCGGATGGAACGTCAGAAAGCATTCTTAGATGCGTTTTCAAAAAAGGCAAAAGAATGCTATGAGCAAAATGCAAAATTTGCAGCAGATCTGTTCGTGGCGATCAAACCATATACCGTCACAAATATTAGCGAAGACCGTTTGATGAAGTTGTTCCAGACAGCAGACGAAGGAGACGGCTATACAGAATGGACTGTTCCGGGAGAAGGAACACAAGGTCTTTCCTACGATGAATATCACGTAGACGACGATGCTCTGTATACAAAGATTATGGAGACATTCTATCAAGAAATAAAATAGATGAAAAAACAGACAAATGAGCAATAAGACGTAAGGGGCTATAGAATCATGAAGAAACGATACGTCGTAGCAGGGATACTGGCAGCAGCCGGACTGATCTGCGGAGGAATTGCATATTACCAATATTATCAGGATGCCCATGCAGGGCAGGAATATGAAAAAATAAAAGAAAAAGTCGTGACAGAAGAACCAAAAAAACCAGAAGAGACACAAAAAAGTACCGTCGAGATACCAATCGACTTCCAGACATTACAGAACATGAATCCAGATATATATGCATGGATTAAAGTACCGGGAACCGTCATCGACTATCCAATCGTACAGAGCGGGACAGATAACAGCTATTATCTGAACCATAGTGTGGAACATGACGAGAACAAAGCCGGAGCAATCTTTACCGAGGATTACAATACGAAGACCTTCGAAGATCCGAACACCGTGATCTACGGACACGGCATGGCAAATGGCTCCATGTTCGACGGTCTGCATCAATATATGGACCGGGATTTCTTTGATCAGAACAAAGAAGTCATCATCTACATGCCGGACAAGATCTTGCACTACCAGATTTTTGCAGCATACCTGTATGACAACCGGCATCTGCTACAAAGCTTTAACTTTGATAACAAAGACATTTACCAGGCTTACCTGGATATGGTATTCGGTATCCGGGATATGAAGTCGAATATTGATACAGCAGCGAGTGTGACTGCAGATGACAAGATCATCACACTATCTACCTGCTATGCAGGTATGGACAACCGTAGATATCTGGTACAAGCCGTACTAGTATCTATAGAACAATAATTAGGAAAAGGAGGTAAGGACCAATGAAGAAGAAACTGATCAGCCTGGCTATGCTGGTAACAGTATTTGCAATGCAGGTTGTAGGTGTATCCGCTGCAAGTAAGACAGCAACAATGGCTGTAGTCGGAAATTCCAAAGGATATTATGAAGTAGATGCTATGGATCAGGAAGAACTGGACACAGTCGCAGCAGCTGACAAGACAACAGCAGATCTGATCAAAGACATCAATGCCGGAACTAAGACACTGGAAGATCTTGCAAAGGCAGAATCCAGTATTGCATCAGAGATTGAAGGAAAATCTCTGGTAACAGCATTTATGGATCTTAGAAAGATCGGAGATGTAAGCAAAACTGCAGATGGAAAATACCAGGTAACATTATCTGTACCTGCACTTACAAAAGGAATGACAGACGTAAAAGTACTTCACTTCAGTACAGAGCGTAAAGTATGGGAGGTTATCACACCATCTAACGTAGACCTGGACAATAAAGAGATTACTTTTGAATTACAGGATCTGTCACCAATCGCAATTATTGCGAAAGTTGATGCTTCACAGGCAGTGACAAATACAACAGGAACATCACCAAAAACAGGTGTTGATTCCACAAACACAGTGCCATTCGCTGGCGCAGCAGTCGTTCTTTTAGGAGCGGCAGCAGTTGTAGCATTCAGAAAAAAGAATGCTTAATTGAAAATGCTAGAGCTTAGGGGGGAGCTGAAGTATGATAATTATACGTCAGCTTCTCTTGGACTTGAGAAATGAATGACATAAACGAGACAATGAAAATGAATACACACAAACAAATTGTTTGTATTATATAAAATGGTCATAAGAGCAGAGATTTAGTTATAGTGAGGATTTGAGAAATGAAAAAAATTCCATTTGCAGTTGTAAAAATGGTAAATATCGTGTTGCTGATGATTCCGTTCTTAATATGTTGGACATTATATTACGAACCGAGAACCACAACAGTCGGATCAAAGCAGGTTAGCGTACTTGTTATGATAATATTCTTTTTAATTTGTTATTATTTTGGACAAAGATTGGATTGCTTTCGCGTATCCATCTTACAGATTCGAGATGTTATATTTGGTGAAGTACTGGCAACCATGATTACGGATATTATTATGTATATCCTGATTTGGATGTTATCTATCCATTTACCGAATCTGATTCCGGGACTTATTACCTGGGGTGGGCAGTGCGTTATAGGAGTAATATGGGCATATGTTATGCATCAAAGTTATTTTTCTACACATCCTCCGCTTCGTACAATCGTGATATATGACGAACGAATGGGAATGGAAAATCTTATTCATACATATGGACTTGAAAAGAGATTTAATATCAAGACGGTTTATCCAGTGGAAAGTATTATGGATAAGCTGGAAGTAATGGAAGAATTTGATGCCGCATTTTTGTGTGGGATACATTCTCGCGAAAGAAATATCATATTAAAACATTGTATTAGTCATAAAATCAAACTTTTTATGATTCCGAGAATTGCAGATGTTATGATGCGTGGATCGGAACAGATACATATGTTATACTTACCAATTTTGAAAACTCAGAGATATAAGCCATCGATAGAATATCAAATCATTAAAAGAACGATGGATATTGTAGTATCGGGAATAGCAACAATTGTATTATCTCCATTATTCCTAATTACGGCAATTGCTGTGAAGTCAGATGGAGGTCCGGCATTTTATAAGCAAAAGAGACTTACAAAAGATGGAAAAGTATTTGAAATTTTAAAATTCCGCAGTATGCGAGTAGATGCTGAAAAATACAGTGGAGCAGTTCTGTCAGCAGGAGAAAATGATCCAAGAATTACAAAGGTTGGACGCATTATTCGTGCATGCAGATTAGATGAACTTCCACAGCTCCTAAATATCTTAAAAGGTGATATGAGTCTGGTGGGACCTCGTCCGGAGAGACCGGAACTTCAAAAAGAGATTGAAAAGGAAGTGCCGGAATTCGGACTTCGTCTTCAGGCAAAGGCAGGACTTACTGGTTATGCTCAGGTATATGGAAAGTATAATACTACTTTCTATGACAAGTTATTGATGGATCTTATGTATATCTCCAAACCAAGCATCCTGGAAGATTTTACGATTATGCTTGCGACAGTTAAGATACTGACAAGCAAGGAAAGTACGGAAGGCGTTGGTGAAGGGAAAGATAAGTTAGAATTGCGGGAAAGTAAGTAAAGCTATGGGAAAAGAAAACTGGTATGTGATACAGACATTATCTGCTCATGAATCTCGGATAAAGCTTATGTGTGAAGAACGTATTCATAAAGATATTTTAAAAAAATGTGTCATGCCGGTATGTGAAGAAAAAAACGATTCAATGGAAAATGGCATATTAGAGAAAAAAGACTATTCCCAGGATATTTATTTTTAGTGACGGAGCAACTCGAATTGTTACAAAAAGAACTGGAGAAGATAGAAAGCGTGACGAAGCTTCTTGGGGTAGGAAAGGATATTGTTCCGCTGTCTGAAGAAGAAGTGTGTTTTATTCGACAATTGACAGGTGATAGTGATACTGTAAAGATGTCCGAAGGTATTATAGAGCATGATAAAGTAAAAGTATTATGTGGTCCGCTTGTAGGATTAGAATCTACCATCTGTAAAATTGATAGGCATAAACGAAAAGCTTGGATTAACACAGAAATGTTTGGAAGACAGCAATTAATCGAAGTTGGCTTGGAAGTAATTAAAAAGATATAAAGGCAAAGAAAATGAAAAATTTGTTAGTAGGACTAGTTTAAGTCAGAGAATCTGTATGAATAAAAGTAAACATATTATCAGATTTTTATAAACAAATTTTAGACTTGTTTTTAGTGAAATTAGTAGATTTCAAATTAGTCAGTTCTGAAAGGTAAAAATAATTCGCACTAATAGTGCTAAAAAATAAGCTGATTTCTTTGCGATAAGGTGAAATAAAAGAAGAACTTTATCGGAAAGGAAGATAGTAGATGAATTTATGAAGTATCACAGAAGTGTGCTTGAGGCAAAATTATATCTTGGAAATGATTTTGTATGTAGCATAGCCTCAGAGCCAATTGAAAATTCAGAGGAGTACATCAATCAGAGTGAAGAAAAAATAAAACAGGATTGTGAAAGCAAGGCATTTATCAGACTGGCCTAAAAGATAAAAAAGAGTTTTCCGAGGCTTCCGATTATAATAACAGCCGATGGATTGTATGTTAGCCAGAAGGTTATACAGACCTGTACAGATAATGGCTGGGATTATATCATGCGATTAACGTGACGTACAGTACACCCAAGAACAAGTGCGGCTCTCTGTTTGTTAGGGGTTGGGTGATTGGCTAATGATTTGATCACCTCATATTTCTTTTGTTCATCCATTGATAATTCTACCTTTCTGATAATCGTTACCTCCATCTGTTGATGGAAGCATTATACTACATTGGGACATTTTCCTTTGTGGTATATTAGGACATTATCATAAATGGTTCATATATCAAAACTGGAAATTAGTACAAAAAATTGACAATTAAGTAAAAAAATGATATGCTAATCAAGTTGTGATTTGCTATTTTGAGATAAAAATCGATAAACAAAAAAACGTCGCATTGTCGCGTTTTTTGAATCTGATATTATAAAGCTGACTACTAATTCGCCTATACAAAGACGAAGTGGTGAAGCTCACTTAAAATGAGATAGGGAAAAGTAATAGATGATAAAAAATCCTGTTTATGCTAGAGTCCACAGAGGGTGTTAGCGAGGGGCAGACTACTGACATGAGCGGCAAAAAATAACAGCTGTACAGACTTATTTTGCAGCAAACTACACAAAAATCTGGTGAAAACCCGAGAAATGTGGAATCAGGAATAAGCATAGGGATTACCGTGACAATATCATTCGCAGGGCGGCTTTGGAGCAATTTCGAGCGATGAGAGTATCATCTGAATCTGAAATTTGTCTTGAAGATAAGAATGTGCGGCTCACAGGAGAATGAGATGACGCTACGGTAATGAGATGTTTATACCAGAGTGTGCCGAAGCGAAAAAAACGGCGGAAATGCTGAAAAGTGTTGATATTACGGCGCTTTTTTGAGGAGTTGTGGAGTCGGGCGTAAATTAAGGGATTACTGCGACAAGTGTGCAGAATCGCTGGAGACCCAATGCAGCAGTACAAGACATAGCGGTAGTTTGCCCACACTGCTGAGGACGATTAGTGGAGCTTTATAAGGAATAAACGGCTCATACTCTTTGAGATGAGTTTGGGCTGTTTTAGTGGGAGAGGAGTATTGACTAAGGAAGATGTTACATAAGGAGTTCGGCTTGGTAAGCATTATCATGGCTGCTTACAATGCGGAAAAGACAATAGAGCAGGCGATTAATTCGGTGTTGAACCAAACCTACACAAATTTTGAGCTTCTTGTTGTTAATGATTGCTCGAAAGACGGAACTGTGGAATCGGTCAAAAGCATTGCAGCGACGGACGGTCGTGTGCGCCTTATTTCTAATGAGAAGAACAGCGGCGTATCCTATACTCGTAAACATGGCTTGGAAGAAGCAAACGGCTCGTGGATTGCGATTCTTGACAGTGACGATGCGTGGGCACCGGAAAAGCTAGAAAAGCAGATTGAGCTTCAGAATAGAACGAATGCAGATTTGCTTTTTACGGGTTCTACTTTTATGGATTCGGATGGACAACTGATTGACTGGTATCTTCACGCTCCGGCAGAAATCACTTATCGTCAGTTGCTGAAGCAGAATGTTTTATCCAATTCCTCTGCGCTTGTCCGGAAAGAGTTGTATGCGAAGTTTTATGCAGTAGGCGATGGGATGCACGAGGATTTTGCGATTTGGCTCAGCATCCTGAAAGAAGGAAGGAAAGCCTATGGTGTGGATGAGCCGTTGCTCATCTATCGCATTGCAAAATCATCAAAGTCAGGCAACAAAGTCAAGGCTGCGAAGATGAACTGGAATACATATCGGTATATCGGATTGAACCCATTGTCTGCGCTTTATTATGAGTGTTGGTACATGGTGAAAGGTCTGCTTAAATACAAAAATTTGAAATAAAAATAGGAGAATTAAAATGAAAGTATGTTTTATCAACCCTCCGTTTAAAGCTGAATACGGCAAGTTTTCTCGGGAGTCCAGAAGCCCTTCTATCGGTCATAGTGGTGTTCTGTATTATCCCCTTTGGCTGATTTATGCAGCTTGTGTTGCGGAAAAGAATGGTTTTGAAGTGGCATTTATTGACGCGCCTGCTAAGCAGATGAACAAGGAGCAGACGCTGGAGCGTGTGAAGAGGGAATCTTCGGATGCAAAGCTCTTTGTGTTTGATACCAGTACGCCTTCTATTTATAGTGATGTAGAGTTTGCAGGTACTATTAAAAAGATGTATCCGAACGCATTTACGATGCTGGTTGGCACCCATCCTTCTGCGACGCCGGACGAAACCATGGATATTAGCGAACTGATTGACGGTCTAGCTCGCCATGAGTACGATTACATTGTGCGTGATACTGCCATTGCTATTCGTGATGGCGCAGATCTTGCTACTGTTCGTGGCTTGACTTATCGCAAAGATGGAAAAGTGATCCATAACCATGACGCAGAGCATATCACTGACTTGGATGAGATTCCTAATGCGGCAGAGTTTATCAAGCGTAAACTCTGTGTGACGGATTATGTTTTCCCGGCAGCTGCTTTCCCGTCTATTCAGATCTTCACCGGCCGCGGATGCCCGGCGCAGTGTAATTTCTGTGTTTATCCGCAGACGCTGCATGGTCATCGTTATCGTCTGCGCAGTCCGGAAAATGTCATTGGTGAAATTGAGTATATCGTAAACAACTTCCCAGACGTAAAAGAAATCGTATTTGAGGATGATACCTTTACTATTAACAAACAGCGTGTTTCTGAAATCTGCAATATGATGATTCAGAAAGGAATCAACAAGAAGATTCGCTGGCTGTGCAATGCTCGTGTGAATTTGGATTATGAGACTATGTGTCTGATGAAGAAAGCTGGCTGCCATTTGATTATTCCAGGTATTGAAAGTGTGAATCAGCAGATTCTGAAGAACATTCATAAGGGTATTACGGTCGAGCAGATTGAAGCTTACGTTGCAAATGCTCGTAAAGCTGGTCTGATGATTCATGCTTGCTACATGGTGGGAAATCAGGGGGAAACCCATGAGACCATGAAAAAAACGTTAGCCGCAGCTATGCGTTTTAAGACGGATACGGCACAGTTTTTTCCGCTGATTCCCTATCCAGGAACGGGTGCCTATAACTGGGCAAAGAGCAATGGCTATATCAATGGTAAGTATGATGAATACATCCATGAGGATGGAACTTTGAACTGTATTATCAACACTCCGGAACTCTCTGCTCAGGAGTTGGTTGACTTTTGCGCTTATGCACGAAAGAAGTATTACATGCGTCCGTGGTACATTGGACATCGTCTTGTTCGTGGCCTGCGTGATCCGGAGGATTTGAAGAGAAGCTTGAAAGCATTCTGGCGTCTGAAAGACAGTCTGCTGAAGTAATGTGCTGAGGTGAAATATGGTAATCCATGTAATTGGAACAGTAAATGGACAAGTCAATGAGGGAATGCGTAATGTCGCAACTCATTTGGCTAAAGAATTTGAAAAAGAGAATACTGTACTTTATTCTGGTCTGAAGCAGATTCCGCAGATTGTACTGAACTCCAGACGAGCAGATGCTACGATGATTTTCGCTCGTGCCAACAAGTTGGTCTATAGCTTAGCTTCGATTGTTACTAAGATGTGCAGAAATACTTGGATTGTTTTGGTACAGAAGCCGGATTCGAATTTCATGGCGAGAAACAACAAGCATCCATTGAAATGCAATTACCTTTCCATCACAGAAGGTGATATGAAGGGTGTAAAAGTCGTGTCAGGCTGTAAGAAAATACTATTTTCGGTGGGCATCAAAGCGGAAAAATTCGCACCTGTTTCTGCCGAACAGCAAATGATGCTTAAACAAAAGTATGGATTTGATCCGTCAAAGCCACTTGTTATTCATGTGGGTCATTGCTCGAAGGGACGTGGATTGGAGGATTTTGCAAAAATCCATACAGCGCAGCGAATGGTAGTTGCCAGTGGAATGTTTGAGGATGAGAATGTGATCCGCATCCTGAATGAAGCAAGGGTGAAAATTCATAAAGGCTATCTGGAAAATGTTGAAGAAGTGTATCAGATGGCAGATGCGTATTTGTTTCCAACAAGGTCTGCGGAGTTTGTAATTAGCATTCCACTTTCTGTAATGGAGGCACTGTCCTGTGGTGTCCCTGTAATCGGATATAAGAGCTTTGAAAATCTGAATGAAATCACAGGATCTGAAGGTGCAATTACCTTGGTTGACAATGCGGAGCAACTGGATAAAGTTTTACCTGAAGTAATTAAGAAGAAGAGCGACCATTCTCTGCTTGAAAAAACAGGCTCTTGGTATGAAGTGTCGCAGAGTGTGATAAGGATGGTTCGGGAGGAAAATTCATGAAACCAGCAATGATTAGCTTTATGGGATTGGATGGTTCCGGCAAATCAACAAGTATTGACTATGCCTACGAACAGTTGAAAAAGCGTGGCTACAAGGTTGAAATTGTTCGAGCCGCTTATGTTATTGTTTTCCTACGTGGAGTTATTAAACTTGGGAAAAAGATTTTAATGAAGAAGGATAGTGACCCCTTTTCTGGTGACTACAAGGCATACTTGGAGAGCCTGCGTAAGAATGCGAACAAGGGTGGTGCCTACAAGATTTTCTCTTTCTTAACGACCATTGAGTTCAAATTGCAGATTTTCTTCAAAATTCGCCTGAAGCGATTCTTCGGCACTACTTTGCTGGTGGATCGTTACATCTATGATAATGTCGTGACTTATGCGGCAAACTTGGATTTGGGCGAAGAGTACATGGAAGAAACTATGAATGGCAAATGGAAAAACGCACCTCGCCCTGACAAAATCATTTATATCAAGACTCCTGTAGAAGTTTGCTGCTCTCGTAAGGACGACATTCCGGATCCGTTGTATTTGGAAATCCGTAAACCTCGTTATGAAAAGGTTGCAGAAATGTACAATGCAACAGTGATCGCTGGTGATCAAGATAAACAGAAGATGCTGTACGAAGTCATGGCAGCCATTGATGAAGTACTGCATCCGCTTAAAAAGTGATTAGATAGGAGTAGAAAATGGTACGAAAACTGATAATACTTGGCATTGACGGCATGGACTGGGATGTGATTGTTCGATACAAGGATAAACTTCCCAATCTGTATGGCTTGATGCAGAAGAATAATTACCCTCACTTGCGCTCAGTTTTTCCGGCGGATACAACTCCGGCATGGTCCACGATTTATACCGGCCATGATCCGTCTGAGCATGGTATCATCAACTTTGTCAATGTTGGTGCAAAAGAGAATACATATAAGCCGTTGGTATTTGATGACAGTGCCTTTAAAGGTAAAGCTTTCTGGGATGTACTCAACGAGCAGGGTCTTTCTTGTGCGGTGATTCTGCCAATGAATATCAAGGAAGGCTGGGAAATCAACGGTCTGATGATTACTCGTCCTTACGAGGGAAAGATTCGTGTCTATCCGCGGAGCAAGGAGAGTATCTATAATCCGCGGTTTGATATTCTGGGTACAGATGGAAAATTTACCTCTGAGAAGGATCTTCCGGCACTGCGTGATGAGTTCTTTGCTAAGGTCAATGAAGAAATCAGGTTGACTCGGCTTGCAATTGAGAACGAGGATGTGGACGTCCTGTTCTCGTACTTCTCCACAACCGATGGTATTCAGCATGACTTTTGGCGGCACTGTGATCCGAACCATCCGGAGTATCCTGGTTCCAATGAGCATGAGAATGTGATTCGGGATATGTATATCGCCATGGATGAATATGTTGGAGAAGTAATGCAGAAACAACCGGATACGCCGCTTTTAATTATTAGTGATCACGGTCATGGTGCACGTCCGGTCTATACTGTGAGGATCAATGAGCTGCTTCGTCGTGGTGGTTATTTAACACCTAAGGGCGGCGGAGATGGATCCAAGCCTTCTACGAAGAAAAAGATTAAGAAGGTCATCAAGAAGACTGCATTAAGTGTTGTGAAGGCTATTGGTCTGCCGAAGTGGGCGATGAAACTAGCAAAAAAATTCCCTGTGTGGAAGAGTTTGTTTGCATCTAGTGCGGACTTTGACTGGGATAAGACACAGGCATATCTTAGCGATCTCTCGGCGTTGAAGAACTACAGCTATGGCGGAATTCGTATCAATGACAACGTTGCTGACAAAGACAAATTGGCAGATGAAATCGTTGAATATTTGAAGCCGATCAAGATTGAGGGCGAAGATAAGAACCTCTTCGAGTGGATTGTTCGTACCAATACTTTCTATCATGGACAGTACCTGAACAAGTATCCGGAAATTATCTACCAGATGGATGAGCGCTGGGGCGGTGAGTGGGAACTAGGCAAGAATGTGTTTGAAAAGGGCGGCTTTATGTACATGATGTCTCCTGGCGGGCATCGCTGGAGAACGGCTATCATCTTTGCAAACAATTTTGAACTGAAAAAGAGAAACTATGAGATGACCGATATTTATAGTGTCATTATGGATGCGGTAAAGGGAGAATGAGATGAATCAGGCGGAGCGAATTGGTTGGATTGATATGTTGCGAGCATTTGCGATGTTCGCAATTGTGCTGGGACACACACTGAGAAATGCAACGGTGGTTTATCCATGGCTATAGAGTTTTCACGTGTCGCTCTGTGTTCTTACTTCTGGCATTGTAGTGGGGACTTTTATGACTGTTGGAAATGGGCAGGTTTCTTACAACGCTGATTCCTATGGAAAACATGGATTTGTATATTTCCTTGCAATGGCGATGCTCTTGTGTGTTGGGGTTGTCATTGTTGCGACGTGTATCCCGAACGGAGTGAAATCTATCAACTATGTTGGTAAAAACACAGTCGGCATTATGGTGATGCATAAATTTCCGATTTTGTTTTTTTGTTGGATTATTTCCGTTGAGTAAGCGCCTTATTGGAACATATCCACTTGTGGTTTCTAGTGTGGTTGCCATGTTATCAGTGGTGATGTGCCTGATCGCATCTGAGGTTATTTATTGGGTATGCCCATAGTATTGGGAAGAAGGAAGAGATAAATGCAAAAGAAAAAAGTTCTAGTGTGGGAAACATTGGCGACAGTATCTGGTGGTCAGAAAATGACGTTGACTATTATGGATATGTTGACAGATAAATTTGAGTTTTGCTGTCTTATTCCGGCAGAAGGAATGATGTCAGAGGAACTCAAAAAACGGAATATCCCGTATGTTCTAATGGGTGACCAGACGTTACCTACAGGTGTAAAGGGAAAACAAGTGATTTTCCGCTACGGTTGGATGTCGGTAAAAAATGTATGGAAGTCATTCGGTATAATTCGTAAGTATAAGCCAGATATTCTGTATGCGCCGGGACCGGCAGCACTTCCGTGGAGTGCGGTTTGCGGAACACTTTCACATAAGCCAGTTATCTGGCATTTACATCATATTTTCTTAGATGGTGCAACAAAGAAATTGCTGAACATTTGCGGAAACTGGAAGTCTGTTCGTGAAATCATTGCAGTTTCAAACTGTGTGGGAAATCAGATTGTAAATGAAGGAGCACACAAAAAGGTTAAGGTACTTTATAACCCGGTCGATGTCGAAAAGTATGCAAATGGTGATGCAACGAAAATAATTGTGGAACTGGAAGCTAAACTCGGCAGAAAGCTCGGAGGGGGGATAGTAACTCAAATCGGAGCAATTACGAGGAATAAGCGCCAGGATGTTCTCGTCTCCGTTATTGTCAATTTGAAAAATTGCGGAGAGGATGTTGTTGGACTTGTTGTTGGAGATACTGTTACAGAGGCAGATCGCATTTTTAGAAGAGAGCTTGAACAGCAGATTGAAAATTGTGGCATAAAGAATCAAATTGTCTGGATGGGATTTAGATCAGATATTGGAGATATTTTAGCTGCAACTGATTGTGTTTTTGTTCCCTCAGAAGAGGGGCTATCACTTGTAGCTATGGAAGCAATGTCGGCTAAGCGGCAGATTGTAACTATGAATTCTAGTGGGGCGTATGAACTGCTCAATCATGCTGGATGCGGAACCTTCTATAAAAAAGACGATGAGTCGAGTGTTATAAATGCTGTGAAAAAAGTACTCGAAACGCCGAACGCAGAAGAGACTGAACGTGGATATGCATTTTGCAGAGAGCAAACAAATGCGAATTTTAGAAAAGAAATCACAAAGTTGTTTTTGAATGCGTAAAGCAGTAAAGGAGGTTTACAAGTATGAAGATAAGGCAGTATGTTGGCTGTGCATTATATATGATTGCAAAGCACCTTCCAGTTTCCTATGGAAAGTTTGGCGGATTGTGGAAACATTGCCGGGGGGGGGCAACAAAACTAATGCTTCCCCAATGTGGTGATAACGTTAATATCGAAAAAAATGCAACGTTCTCTATTCGAACTGAAATTGGAAACAACTCCGGAATTGGTGTGAATGCTCACTTTTATGGGAAAGTCATTATTGGAGATAATGTTATGATGGCTCCCGACTGCATTATATATGTTCGCAATCATGAAAGCTCTCGCTTAGACATCCCAATGTGTGAGCAAGGGTCGACAGAGGAATGTCCTGTGACTATTGGAAACGATGTATGGATTGGTGGGCGTGTAATTATCCTTCCGGGTGTTAAAATCGGAGATGGCGCAATTATTGGTGCAGGCGCTGTTGTTACAAAAGATGTATCAGAATATGATGTTGTGGCTGGAAATCCGGCGAGGGTTATAAAGAACCGTAAGAGTTTATGAGAGTTGAAGTTTCTCGCCTGACTTCTAACGGAAAGCTCGATGAAGAATCAAATTGTGGTGGGACATATTGCATTGATTCAAAGACCAAAACGACAGGACTTCGTATTAGAAGTTTTGGTAGAATTAGAAAAAAGAGGATATGAGGTTATTGGATTATTTGCTGGAGAAGTGAGAGATGAACAGTTTGAGCGAGAACTGAAAGAAGAAGTAAAAGCACACGGGTTGGAGAATAATGTTGCTTTTTGGGGACGGAGAAATGACATTCCTGATTTTTTAAATCTTTTAGATGTCTTGATGATTCTTTCAGTAGAAGGATTCCCTTTGGCAGTGTTAGAGGCAGCATCAGCTGGCACACCAGTGGTTGCATGCAATGTGGCAGGAGCTGAAGAGTTTATAGAAGTCAGTGGAGACGGAATGACATTTATAGAAGATGATGCTGTGGATGCAGCAACGTGTATCGAAAAAATTGTTTCAAATAGAGACGAGATGGTAAAAATAGGACAGTTGTTTGCAAATAATAGTTCAATGGAAAGGTACGCAGAGTGTTTGAAAAGACTTTTTCAAGAGGTAGGTTGATTTGAAGATTGGTGATGAAATGAAAAACGTGGTTGTAATAACAAATCCGATGATTGCGGCAAACAAATCCGCAGATGTGACCTTAAGCAAATTTTTGCGCGTAATCAAACCATCAGTAGATCAAATACAGGTTATTGGTGGAAATCTTAGTGTTGAAAAGGATTTAAAAGACATAGAATTGATTTCTTTTCCAATTGTTCGTCACCCCAATAAGCTGAAAAGAATTCTCTCTGTTATCGGTATCCAACTAAAGATGACGAAAGCTATCAATCGAATTGGAAAAAAAGGTCAACCTGTTTATTTTTGGATTGCGGATAAGATGATCCTTCCGTATTTTGCGGCAAAAATGAAAGGAATGGAAGTTAATTACTTCATCTACGGAAATGTCGAAAAAGAAGGCACCCAAAGTGGATTCACAGCATTATCAGGAAAACTGATTCGATATATGGCATCCCACGCAACATATGTTTGCATGGAAAGCCAATCGGTAAAAAAAGAATGGTCTGGCCTAGATGTAAAAAAAGAGAAAGTTATTCATTTGTACACTAATATAGTCGCAGAGCCAGAATTCCAGAATAGAAATGATGTATTTGGAATGGTTTGCCGGTTGACCCCAGGTAAACATGTAGTGGACTGTATCCGGGCTATGTCAGAAATTCATGACTTCCATCCGAATTGGAGACTAGAAATAATCGGTTCAGGAAAACAGCAGCAAGAGTGCGAAAATCTTGTTAATGAATTGGAGGCAAAAGAATATATTTCACTTATAGGCTGGGTTGAGCATTCAGACTTACAGAATAAGGTGAAAAGTTGGAAATACCTGTTGTTTCCTACGGATACCGAGGGAATGCCAAACGGCATTATTGAGATGATGGGATGCGGTATTCCAGCTATTGCATCACCAGTAGGTGGCATTTCAGACGTAATCTGCTCAACAAATGGTTTCTTCCTTTGTGGTAGTACAGTCCTTGATTTGAAAGAAGGAATGGAAAAGGCAATAGAATTGAGTGAAAACGAGTATGCCAAAATGGCTCGAAATGCGTATGAGACTATAAACAGAGAATATACATTGCCTGCTGCGCAGGCGCAGGCAAAAAAATGGCTGTGAGGGGAATAATAGATGATATGGGCATGGATTGCAACAGCGGTGGCTATTTCATTGCTGTTCTGTAAAAAAGGAATAAGCTGGTACCATTATATCTGGCTTCTTCTTCCAATTGAAATGTATGGCGTTACGATTGCAGGTGCTACGTTGAAACCATATATGCTGTTCGGTATATGTATTATTGCGAGCGACTTTATTAGGAATAAAACAATTCGAGTCCCTGCGACAATCATAGCTGTTGTATTCACTCTCATCTTTAGTGATTTACTGACAGGGGTTGTGATGGCATCTGTAATGCAGCATATAATGTTCATTCTGGTTTTGATGATTGGCTTTTGCTATCAGCATCGTCAAAATTATGGAATTGAATTTGAAGAGATGGGTCAGGCAACACTGGCAACAACAATCGGCTACGGAATAGTTTTTACTGTGGCTTGGTTAATGTTTAGTAGGGGTATTACGCCTGATGGAGTATATGCTTCAGAGCGCTTGGAACCGGGCATTGTTTTGAGACTAGCATCATTTGGTGGGAATGTTTCGCAGCGTATGAGAGGTTTTTGCATTGATCCGAATAGTGTGATTACGACGCTTATTCCAGGTGCAGCTTATGCACTAGCCAATATTGTGTATCGTAAACAGGAAATTGTGAAGAGTATTCTCGCACTTGCTGTTTATTTGGCTGTGGTTGTCTATTCGGGTTCGCGAATGGCGTTAATATGTACGTTTGTTATGCTTGTGATATTCTTTATTATTGGATATAAGAGATCAAATAATAAGCGTCAGGTGCTTGCAGTTGGAATGGTCATCTTGGGAGTAATCCTTATCGGATTGCTCTCTAATGTAGATGCTGTTATTCTTGAAGTTGCGAAGATGTGGGAGAGTATCTTTGGAGAAAGAGCATCATTGGGTTCGGAATATGGAAGGTTAACGATTTGGAAGACAAATATTCGATATTTGATTGGAAACAATAAAGAGCTGTTTGGGGTGGGACAGAACCAGATATATTTATTGACGGAAAGAGGTCTAGCATGCCACAACACATGGCTTGAATGGATTTGTGGAACCGGTATTATTTTAGGAGTAGCTATTGATTTGTGGTTTATTTTGGCACCACTGAAATATAAAAAAAGAACCATAGGCTTGGACGATGAAAATGCGAAAAATTCTATTCCACTTATTATGGCCTATGTTATCGTGGTCGTATGTATTTCTACAGTTGATAACATCACAAATTCGGTGCTATTGTTTCTAATGCTCATACTAAGATATGGGACAATAAATCAAAGTATAAAAACGGAAAGGGTAATATGAAGGTTCTAAAGGGTAATTCGGGAAATTCGGTTTTGCTTGCGATGGTTAAAGCGTTCACTACGGTTAGTGGAATTTTGAGTACAATGATTATGTCTCATGCGCTAAGCCTTGAATTGTATGGTACGTTCTCTCAGACAAATCTGATTGTAACAACTGCTACAAACATAACTGCACTTGGGCTGGTTGATGCAGTAAATTATTTCTATAATAGAAGCAATGACGAAAAGGTTCAGAAGGCATATATCAATACGATAATGGGATTTCAAACGATAATAGGTATTGTTGCTGGGATCCTTATTGTTGCATTATCAAACAATTTGGTAGAATACTTCAACAACCCAATGCTCTCAGGATTCTTTTGGCTAATTGCATTCAGACCTTTATTTGCAAATTTGAATGTGTCGCTTCAATATTTGCAAGTTTCGATTGGTAAAGCAAAATCCGTTGCGATACGAAATGCTGGATTTGCAACACTTAGATTAGTTGTATATGCGATTGCAGCATGGATTCTGAAGGACATAACGGTCGTATTGATTGCTTTTTTGGTATTTGAAGTAATCATTACAGTGTTTTTTTGGTGGACTTTTGTAAAAGAAAAGTTCATGATTAAGCCTTATGAAATTGATTGGGGTAAAACAAAAGAAATACTGGGATATGGTATTCCAATGGGCATTTATGTTTTAACCAATTCTTTATGTCGTGACATTGATAAAATGTTGATAGGTGGATGGTATAGCACTGATCAATATGCTATTTATGCGAATTGTGCCACATTACTGCCTTTTGATATTATATCGGCATCTTTTTTGATGATTTTAATTCCAATTTTAACAAGATATTTTGGAGAAAGAGATTACATACATGGTAGGATTCTCTTTAAAAACTATTTAAAAATAGGATATTATACAGCGTTTACCTTTACGATTGCATGCATGATTCTTTCAAAAGAAATGGTTCTGTTTCTTTATGGCGAAAAATATTTATCAGGTCAGACTATTTTTATTCTGTATACAATAGTTGACATGATTAAGTTTGCTAATATGTCAATTGTATTAAGTGCAAGCGGAAAAACAAAGACGCTTATGAGTTGTTCGCTTGTGTCACTTGTAGCGAATGCGGGTTGTAATGTACTATTCTATCATGCTTTTGGCTTTATTGGACCGGCAATTGCAACAGTTTGTGTAACAGTTGTTCTGACGGCGGTGCTAGCGGAAATGAGCGCAAAATCGTTAGAAACATCTGTTTGGAAACTGGTAGATTGGAAAGAATTCTTTGTGTTTGTGATTGAACTGTCAGTAGCTGGTGCTATTTGTTTTATTGCCAAAAGAGCATTGGAAGCAGTTGCGGTTAGCCCCATTATTATCCTTTGCATACTAGGGGGAGCATATGTTGTGGGTGTTCTTTATCTAAATAAGAAAAAGATTTTTTGGGCAATGAAGGAAATTAATGCGTTACATTGATTGATTCGATTATGTACGCAAAAGATAAGATGAATATAAATGGCTGAAAATCCCAAAGTGCTTGAATAATATAGCCATTAGGATGAAGCCTATCCATCGATGATGAAGTTCACACGGCTATTCTAAGAGGTTGCTATATAGTTTATGACGGAAATAAAATGAATATAAAATTAAGAAATGAACTTATCAAAAATACACCACATTGCAATCATCGTGTCAGACTACGAAGCTGCCAAGGATTTTTATGTAAACAAGCTGGGCTTCTCTGTTATCAGGGGAAATTTTCGCCAAGAGCGTAAAGACTGGAAGCTGGATCTGTGTGTTAACGAACACACAGAGCTGGAGATCTTTGCAGAAGAGAATCCACCGAAGCGTGTGAACTGTCCAGAGTCCTGTGGGCTGCGTCACCTTGCATTTTGTATTGATAGCGTGGAGCAGACGGTGTAAGAGCTGACAGAGGTAGGAATCGAATGTGAGCCAATTCGAGTTGATGATTATATCGGCAAGAAGATGACTTCCTTCCATGCCCCAGACGGACTGCCACTGGAACTGCATGAGTAAGATGAAGAAGAGAAAGGGTGTTACTGTTGTGTACCTGTGACACACAAGGATACATTAGGGGAAAATGTTGATCTGTTGCAAGAGTTAACGAACAACCTTGATGATGCCAAAGATGCCGGAAGGATCTTTTACAAAGAAGTTGTATTCTTTATATTTGACTTATCTGCTTTCAGATAAATTTAAGTATGCATTGAAAATGAATGTGGATAACCGTGAATAATTTAGGTTTAGGTATTCCTGTACCAGATTATGTAGATGAGAACGTATCTGATAAAGTTGTTAAAATCATACAGAGCTATGCAGGTGTAGTTAATAAGATGGTGCGGAGAAAATACTAATGATATAACAAAGAATGAAAGATATAAAAAAGATAATGCTGATAAGTTTTCTTGTCCTGTTTATTGTGGTTTCGTTCATAGCGGTGATGCCGGATAAGGTAGCTAATCATGATTTGGGTGTGATGGCAGCAGAACTGAAAATATCAGAATCTGTGGATGGTGCTATGACTAATATTAGTTATGTGAATAGTGATGGTGTGGTTACAGATGCTATTGATATGGGCTATGCTACGGTGCAGAGAACGAGGAATACTGACGGAAAAATCATAAAAGAACTTTACTTTGATGCAGATGGAAATCCAGTCAAAAGGTATAATGAATATTATGGAATTGCGTATGAGTATGAGGATAATATGGTTAAAATCACATATCTTAATGCTGACGGAGTTCACCCGATAACACTGACAACTGGATATTCGATAATCGTACGCACATTGAATGATGCCGGTAAGGCGGTAGATGAGTATTATTACGATTCCAAGATGCAGCCAGCTTCCTGCAATGGCTATTATGGCCTTTATAGGGGTTATAATTCCGATGGTCAGAACATTCAGGAAGTCTATTTGGACAGAAATGGTCAGATTGTATATTGTGCATCTGGATATGCTATAAAAATGTACGACAGAGATTCATCTGATCTGGTAGCAGCAGAATATTATTATGACAGACAGAAGAAGCCAACAACATCTACTCTTGGACAATACGGAGAGAAGTATCAGCGCAATGAAAATGGTCAAATCACCCAGATTATTTATCTTGGTGTAGATGGAAATCCGGCACCGACTCAGGCAGGATATACGATGTTGAGGCGTAGCTATTACCGTGATGGAATGGCTAAGACAGATATGTATTTTGATGGAAAAGGTAATCCAATAGCTCTGTCTAAGGGACAATATGGAATCAGGCGCAGTGGTAAGATCAACTTGTTACTTGATAAGAATGGTCACATCATGCTTTGCGTAGATAATATTTTAAACAGCTTTCCGTTTATGGTGATTGTATTTGGAATAATAGCATGTGCACTTGCATTGATTTTACCAAGGAAATCGAGCATTATATTAACAACGATTTATATAATTTTTATTTTTTATGAAACACTAATGTTTCGTGAAGTTGGAGATTCAAGAACAAATTTCGTTTTGTTTTCTTATGCAGATAAGTTCTTTAAAGATCAGAGCATAAGAGTTGGCGTTATTAATAACATATGGCTTTTTATTCCATTTGGAACAGGCTTGTACCGAAATATACAAAAGAAGTGGGTACTGCTGATTCCATTTCTACTATCAGCAGCAATTGAAACAACCCAGTATATTATGGGGTTAGGCATCGCAGAATTCGATGATATATTTGGAAATACAGTTGGTGGATGGGTTGGAATAGCTGTAGCATATGTGGTGATAAAATGGAAGAAAAAGTCATAGAGATTTAAGAATGATACTGTGTGAACGGCATGTAATATAAAGAGCTTACACAGTATTTTTTAAAATTGCAAGTTAGTTTTAGCTACCTTTTCTGGTGCTTGATTTCGCTACAACATTTGAAAGCTAGTTGGTCGAAGCAAGACATAAACATAAAGCAAGTGTGGTACAGAAGAAAGAAAAAGTGGCGATAAGTATTATAAAATTCAACATAAAAAATTGGCTCCTTTCGTAGATGGCTGGTGTATGGTATATATATATATGCAGAAAGCATAGGAATTATTACGGGAAAGATAAAGGAAGACATGGTAGATTTAGGTGGGATGTTAAAAAGAAAAATGTATGAGATATAAAATTACTATTGATTATTTAGAGGACTAAAAAGTAGTATCTCAATGGTATTTAATGATATAAAAGAATTGTCGGTTCTGCTTCTATAGGTGTATAATTGATTTGGTTCTATGTCCTTGATAAAGTGCAGTATCAATTGCTATATCGATATTTTTATTTTGGTAAATACTTTCTATTTTTGGCCGCAAAAAATCCTTGGTTGGATTTTTGCGGCCACATTTTTTTCTAGCAGTTTTTCCCTCAATTTTTTTCAGTTTTTATTTGTATAAGTTAAAATTTTTCGTTTTAAAATGTAAGTATTTGATGTAAAATTAGCCATAGGGAATCTCCTTCTTATTTGTTTAGTAAGATTTTTGTTTTGTCACTTTAATTTTTCATCAAAAGGAAGGAAGATTCCTGATATTTTGGATATATTTGTAAGTTGAGTATAAGTCATCAGCAGTAATATAGGTTGTGTGGATAAAACTGCGGAAACTCAAGGATAATGAAACTTGACAAAACGCCAAGTTGTTTTTATAATCTATATTGGCGTATCGCCAATATAAAGTTTGGAGGTTGATAAATTGAATTTAAACTACAGACTAAAAGAATTGAGAATTTATCATAAATATACGCAAAAATATGTAGCTGAATATCTTGGAGTTGATCCTTCAACCTATGCACATTATGAGAGCGCAAGACGGACTCCGGATGCAGATAAATTACGGATGTTAGCAGAACTATACAATTTAGAAGACGAATTATTGGGAGCGAGTTTGCCAATAGAAATGAATGAGATGTATCCGCAAGATCTGTTATTATCTCTTGAAAAAGTGATTGTCAGCTACGATGTATATACGACAGAATACTATACCAGAAGAGAATATATTCGAAGTTTACAAAACGCATTAGAGCCAATCATACAGATACGTCAAGAAGCTTTGCAAATTCCAAACTTTTTTGTAGATGAACAATACGCTAATCAGACTGTGAAACGAGTGTATATGGATATACGTGCAGAACAGTTAATTACAGAAGCAATGAAACTTATAAATAAACTAATTGAAATACAGTGCGAATGAGAGGGTATATGAGAAAAATTGTAAAATCTTTGGGAGTAGGGGTTGCATTTGCTGCTATTGCGGGGGGATGTGCTTTGGCATCAGACAACCTTACGCTTCAGACCTGTGCGGCAATCGCCTCCGGAATTTCTGGCACAGCAATTTCCGCTTTATATGAATATATTGATACACAAGGTCAGGGGCTGAAAATGTGGTTTAAGACGCATTTTAGTAAAAGAAATAGTGATATTTTTCTTTCATTTTCCTATCTGTATCGAATAGAAGTGGATGGAAAATATCTTATGGTAGCAGGACATAGAATATCTGCTCAATATCAGCCAGTCGGTGGCGTCTATAAATACTACGATGAAGCAAAACCATTTTTGGACAGCATTAAATATATCGTACATACTAAAAATGGAAATACAGATGAAACGGATGATTTGAGAATTAGCGTAAAAGGGAAGTATTTACTGAAGTTTTACGAATGGTTTTCTGGAATGGATAATCGTGAGTATGATCCTAGACGAGAATTTTTTGAAGAGTTGATTGAGCCGGGCTACTTGCCAGCGGAAAAGTTTAAGGATTTTAAATACCGGAAGGTATCGGTTCATAATGTAGGATTAACATATTCAGAATTTCATCAAGAGGACGAATGGATTCATGCGGATATTTTTGAATTGAAACTCTCGGGTGAGCAAAAGGAACTGATTCGTCAAGCTGTTGCAAATTATCCAGAGAAACTTTGTCTGGTTTCTCCAGATGAAATAAAACGCAGGGCGCAAGTAGGAAGTGATAGGACAAATTTAGGAACTAATGCACCTTGGATATTGGAATAAATGGGAGGATTTTATGGATAAGTATACAGAAAACATATTGTATGAAATCTGTGATAAATTACAGTTACAGGCAAGTTTATACAAACTTGCTGAACAGAGATATAAGACTGTTACAGATATCATACAATCGGATGATAAATTTAAGGATATCTCGCTTAAAATGTATGCACAAGGTTCTTTTAGGCTAAAGACAACTGTAAAGCCATTAAATAATGATGAATATGATTTGGATTTTGTGGTTGAAATTCCAGAAAATATTCAAATGACACCGCAGCAATTATATAATGAGCTTTATAGAATATTGTCTCATGATGGTGTGCATAATGAAATGCTAGAGAAAAAATCAAGATGCGTGAGGATTGTTTATGCGAATGATTTTCATATGGATATTATGCCGGGACAATCAGTGGGACGAGGTACCGAGATTATTGTTCCTGACAGAGAATTAAAACACTGGTATCATCACAGTAATCCTATTGGATATGCTGAATGGTTCGAGGAACAAGCACGAACACATATTATAAATGAGCTGGCACAATACAACAAAGTGCAGAAGAATGCAGAACCGATAGACGATCAGGAAGTTACTACTCGTCTTGAACCGCTTCGTAGAGCGGTTCAATTGATTAAGCGATATCGTGATATTTATTGTGGAGAGAACAAAAAGGAGCCTGTAAGAAGTATAGTTATTTGTACGTTAATGGGTCATATAAGCAGTTCGTATTCGGATACATTAACAATCATTAGCGATTTCTGCCGTTATGTTAACAGCCAGATTAATATGAGTCAGGGAAAGCCATTTATTGTAAAGAATCCTGTAGTGGAAGAAATTTTAACGGAAAAATGGATGGAGAAAATGGAAAATTACCAAGACTTCGTTGAGATGATGAATGCTTTGACTGATGATGTTAAAGAGCTTCAAGCGTTAAGAATGAATGTGGACATTATCAAGAAATTGAAGAAGATGTTTGGAGAAAATATAACGAATGAAGCAGTCAAAAAGAATGCAGAGCGCCTTTCAGCAGCAAGGAAAGCCGGAACTCTTGCAGTAGCCTCCTCCGGACTTTTGAATACAAAAGCTGTTGGCGCAGCAGTGAAAACGAATACCTTCTTTGGAGCTTGATACTATGGGTGTGAAATCAATTAAGTTTCGAGGACAGAAACATTATACATATCCTGAAATATTACAGAGAACGGCCGATGTTAGAAAGCACTATATCTGTTCGAAAGCTAATAGCAACAAGGGTGTTACGACACTGAATGTTAAATTACAACCAACAGAGAACTCTCCTGTATACACTGTGCAGTTAAGAGCAAAAATTGGTTCAAAAAGAGTAGACGTTTTTGTAATGAATCCGCAGTTACAATATATTGTTGATGGAGAATTTGTTCCACATATTTATCCAGACCGCTCATTGTGTTTATTTTATCCTGGGTATCAAGAGTGGGATTATAAGGCATCGTGGGCGGAAACAATCATACCGTGGACATCTCTTTGGTTGTATTACTATGAGATTTGGTTACAAACAGGGGAATGGCTTGGTGGTGGAATACATGGCGATCCGCACAAAGAACTTAATTAATATTCTCATGAAATTGAAAACTGTGTAAGAAACACCAGGAGGCACTGTTAAGTTTTTAATAAACCAGTTGCAACAATCCGTACAGCGGCAGTTCAGATTGAAATATCTAATGATGTTTCCGATGCTCTTCTGAGTAGGATTTTTCGGGAGTTGTCTCATGCTTGAAGATGCAGCCGGTATTCGCCGTGTAGTTCTTGTCTGCGGTACCGTTGATCTGCGAAAAGTACGGACAAAATCCGTTTGAAAATAGAATACTTGAAACAATAGCAATAATTTATACAGGGCGATACTATCACACGGTATTGCCTATCATAAATAAAGAGGACAATGAATGATGGATGTAGTTATGAATTTTATAGAACTTATGGAGGATTTTGGTGTTGAAGCTGCGGTTAGGACAAGTATCACCAGACATATTGAGGTTAACAGTTTGTATTGTCTTTTGCAGCTGTGATTATGTTGTATATGATTGGAGTTAAGCCGGAATTCTTAAAAGAAAGACAGGTATTTGTTCCAGAATCAATGAGAAATACGATATTAACTATGTGTACAGACATAATTAATGAAAATGATAAGGAACATGTATCCAGCCTTGGTGTGAGAGAAAAACGTCTTTACATGAATGTAGTATCTGAAAGTGAAAAAGTGCAGATCCTTGGGGAGGCAGCAGCCTTAAAAAATTTTGTGAGTCAGTTAAATACTTGGAGCAATAATCGAGAGTTTTGTGACGTGCAGGATGAAGAACGGGACTGGTTAGATGTATTTGGAATTTCTGATTATGACGCGTTAGCACTGGCTCAGGGAAAGAAAGCCGTTATAGTTACCGGAGAAGTAACGATACAGTCATTAATAATACAGGAGATAAAATTAAATATTTCTGGAACGGGAATACTAAATTTTTTAGTTGCTCTTAAGATGGATGTTTATGTATTACTAGATTGTATAGAACAAATGATTAAATACAGATTTGAGATTACAATGACTGAAAAATGTCTGCGTTATATTATTGATGAATACAGTAAATTGGAAAATCAAGAATTAAAAGAAGATTTTATGTGTAAATGGATTGATTGTTTGACGTTGGTTGAGTCAATGGGGGATGAGTATAAGGAAGTTTATGCACAAAATATGATGAGAGTGTGTCAGGATATCATAAGAGAGGAATATGAAGTGTTGAATCCAGTGTGGAGGAATTATTTTTCTCTTTGCGTGAAATATAAGTGCGGATTGGAGACAAAGTAGAAACGGATAAAGACTGAAGGGGTCAGACCCCATTAAGAAAATCTTAAGTTGTTAAAAGGTATTGCAACTTTATATCATTAATGATATAATCCGATAAAACTGATAGTAGGAAGCGGATCGGATGAAAGAGAACAGAGAAGAATATCAGAATGAAAAGGAAAAAAGAGAGAAAAGGTTGCTGGCATATGCGGATATGATTCAATCAGCAGTGCAGCAGGATTCTTCCGAAGTGATACGACAATTGGTGGAGGAAAGAAAGAGACAGAGACTAACGCAGCAGGAATTATCGGATATAACCGGTGTGAGAACATCGAATATAGCAAGGTTTGAGGGAGGGACAAGAATCCCGACATTGTTGATGCTGGAAAAGTATGCGAATGCATTGGGAAAACACATAGAAGTAAGTATACGTGATAAAGAGTAATGCGGATGTGGACGCATTACTTTAAAGATAATCATGAATGATAACATCATAAAAGGAGAACGCAAAATAGCAAGAAAATTAAGAGAATGGTATCCGGGTGCAATCTATCATTTGATGCACCGAGGAGTAAGGAGAACAGAGATTTTTTCAGATGAAACAGATTATCAGGTGTTTTTAGAGATATTAAAGGTGGCATTAGATAAGTATCAATGTAAGATACATGCATATTGTATGATGACGAATCATATACATCTTCTACTGGAAACTAGTGAAGATGAGATTGGAAGGTTCATGAAGTGTTTGTCTGAGAGATATGCAATGTATTTTAATCATAAGTACCAGTATCGAGGACATTTGTTTGAAAGTAGATATAAGTCATGTCTTGTGAAGGAAGATTCTTATTTCTTACAGACAAGCAGGTATATTCATCTGAACCCGGTGAAAGCCAGAATAGTGGTAAAACCAGAGGATTACCGATGGAGCAGCTATCAGACAATGATTGCATTAAAAGATGACAGAATAACAGAAAGGAATCGGACGCTTGCATATTTTAAAGACAATAGCATATTGCGGTATCGAGATTTTGTAGAGGATATTGGACATAAATATGTGGTACAAGAGCACGAAATCAAAAAGAGTATGGAGGAGTTACCATTTGATTAATAAATCGGTATATCTTTAAATCGAGCCGTAAAAATACTGGAAGTTAACATATATGAAAAAGTGTTTGGAATCATCTTGACAAACATGTTGAATACGACATATTATAATTACAAAGAAGAAGGAGCATACTAATGTACGAGATCATTTTATATGATACAGAAGATGAAAGATGCCCTGTGCAGGAACTATTAGATTCCCTGGAGCCTAAGTTGCTGGCAAAAACATTGCGGACAATTGATTTACTGGAAATGAACGGACCATTGCTTCGTGAGCCATATTCAAAACCATTGGAGAATGGGATATTTGAGCTTCGTGCCAAGCAGGGATCAGATATTACAAGAGTATTGTATTTCTTTATCGTAGGCAAGAAGGCGGTACTGACCAATGGATTTATAAAAAAATCGCAGAAGACACCAAAGGCAGAAAAAGAACTGGCAAAGAAGTATAAAGCAGATTATGAACGGAGGTATGGCAATGAGTAGCTATAAAGATTATAAAAAAAGAGCATTGCAGAATCCAGAGGTAAAGGCAGAATATGATGCATTGCAACCGGAATATGATATTATCCAGGCGATGATTGATGCAAGAGTGCAGCAGAATATGACACAAAAAGATTTGTCAGCTAAAACCGGAATTACGCAGGCAGATATAAGCCGGATCGAGAACGGAACAAGAAATCCCAGTCTGAGTATGGTAAAAAAACTTGCACATGGATTAGGGATGCAATTAAAACTGGAATTTGTTCCGATGCCAACAAAAAATAAAATGTGAAGAGTATGAGAAAATAGAAACAGCAGGATTCTTCAGAAGTGATACGTCAATTGGTGGTAAAAGGTAAATTCCACCGCATTTTAAATTTTGATATTTTAACGAGAGGTTTTTAGGCAAAATTTCTCGTTTTCTGTTATAATTGTTCCAATTTGACGAAATTTTCTAGATTTCATGGCATGCTAAATGGGCTACTGGAATTCGGGGTGCTAGACTAAATTCCACCAGCCATATTTGAAAAATGTGAAACGTTTACATCCAGTCTGCATTACTATGAGAAGATAGAGCCTATTTTTGCAGAAATAGTTCCACTTGAACACGATTTGTTCGAATGTTTAAAAATAGATGAAGAATTTGAGCGAGAAGCTAAATGCGAGTCCTTTAAGGTGTATTTTGGAAAATATACGGAGTTGACAAAAATGCTTAAAAATGAAATGCTTCTTCATCAAGCCTATATTCCAAAAACAGTATTCGAAGAATCTACTACATTTGTAGTACAAATGCAAGATGATTTCGATTACTGGTTTGATATGGCAAAATGTTTATTTGCAGGAGAATATGGTAAAATTGATTATGAAAAAGGCGAGAAAACAGTTGAAATGTTACTGGTAAAGCTTGCAAAGATGGAAGTATCTATAAAAAATAGATTGAAGGAGCTTTGTGATTTTTCTTAAAAAGAAAGTTGAAGAGGTCAGACCCCAATGTGGTCAACCTAGTGTCAACTTAAGATAACTGCCTGGCCAAAGTAATGGCTGATGGTGTGAAATTGAGAAAAAGGAAAGTAGATTTGAAAAGAAGTCGCACTTTAATAAAGCTTCGCGGAAAAGCCATATGAAAAGCTATTGATTATTAGAATGCCACTTTTTTGTTGTTAAAATGTGTCCTTCCTATTGCTTTGTTCTTTTTTCGTCGGAATGTTCTTCCGGGCATAATCTGATATCTGCATCGGAGAGATGTCAAGATTCAATTGCTATACAAGAGAGATAAAAGAATATAGGGACAGGAGATGAGGCAGAAGATGAAAATTTTCTGTCTTATTTTGTCGAATGGCGTCAGTTTTTGACAGGTGAGGTGTATTATATATAAGGGAATAAATGGTATGATTTAAAAATGGTTATATACAAGATGAAATAGATGGGCATAGAGCACTTGGAGAACCACATTTAGTGCATGCAGATAGGAATGGAAATAATAAAATTTATGTTTTAACATGGAGTGATATTTTTGATGAGTTTTCTTTAAGACATGATTATCTGATGTGTAAATTAGAATTGGAAAAAGAAATTTGGTTAAAGAAACATGATTCTATTGAGAATGTAGTAGAAGATATAAAGGAGAATTCGGCCACTTTAGATAGTGCGCTTATTCCCAAGCGTGCACAGAATTAAATGATGAAGGAAAATTCATTAAAACGCCGATTGAATAAAGAGGCAGAAATTAACAAAACGAGAATTACATGATATAACCGGTGTGAGAACAGAAAAAAGGATTGACCAGTCGATAAACTGATCAATCCATTTCCATTTTGTTAGGAACCCTCACGAAGAACCCTCGTACACGGTAAATAGCTAGTACCGTGTTTTTGCCCTAAAACCATGAGATAACCCCTTTGTAAAACTAGAAGTTTTTTAAAGGAGCAATCTTATGGATAAAACCACACATTAGGTCCGTATTGAACATTAGACCAAGAAATTTTAAATGAAACCCGTGACTCAGAAAACATGTAAATATAAAACGTAAAAAAATTACATTTTAAAATATATTCTCTGAAAAAATATTGCATAGATTGTTAAAAATAGAATATAATGTGTATATGATTTAAGCTAGGAGGAAGGAATATATGCTTAAAAGTGTTGAACTTAGAAATTTTAAGTCTTTTCATAATAAAGTAAAGATTGATTTTGAGAAGACCAATTATAAGACATTATTGAACACAAATGTAAGTGGTAATCTTTTAAAAGGAGCATTATTTGTAGGTAAAAATGCATCTGGAAAGTCAAACGTTTTGAAAGCAATTCGATTTTTACTTGAATGTTTATTGGCCAAAAATGAAGTGAATTGGGTGGAATATATATGTTTATTTTCTGATACTCCGGTAATGGAATTAAAATATGTTTTTGAAATTGATAAATCTGAAATAATTTATGATATTTCTTATCAATGGGTAGATGTATTTTTGAGAGAAAAGTTGACTGTAGATGGTATTGAATTGTTGTCAAGGGAGGGAAGTACAGCAAATACAATACTGACAGAGGTAAAGAATTATACAGATATACCAAAACAGTTATTATTTTTGAGAGATATATTTTTTAATACAAGATTTCGAGGACAAGTAAAATTACAGAAATGGTTTGAGTTTTTGTCTAATTCTGTATATATGGATATGTGTTTAAAAAGTGCTACGCAGTATAAGGGAGTGGATTTATCACTAAGATCTTATATGGAAGAGTCTGGAACAAAACTCATTAATGATTTCTTTGAGCAATATCATTTTGAACAAAGGATTGAGTATAATAAAAAAGCAACTGGAAATATCGTGACTTTAGAGTCTCCGGAGAATCAGATATATTTTAGGCGAAATGGGATAAACGAACCAATCCCGTATGAAATGGAATCATTGGGAAATCAAACTCTAGTACAATTATTGCCTGCATTTTTTTATTGTATATCTAATAGCGGAATGTTGTTACTGGACGAATTTTCAAGTGGGTTTCACAATAATCTGGAAGAACTGCTTGTAAGATATTTTATGAAGAATGCCGGAGAATCACAATTTATTTTTGTGTCACATTCAACCAATTTACTTTCTAATAGTTTATTGAGACCGGATCAGATTTATTCTGTTGATTTTGATAAAGGAGGAAGTGTGGTAAAAAGATTTTCGAGTGAAAAACCAAGAGAAGCACAGAATATAGAAAAAATGTACCTGGGTGGTGTGTTCAATGGAATCCCGCGATATGAACGTTAGGATTAATAAGGAAAAATCAATTGGCAAAGTCTTATATATTGTTGAAGGTAATAAGACAGAGGCACTAATCTTGTATTATATTTTTTGTAAGATTTATGATTATCAATTTGAGAGCATTTTAAGAGGTAAAGGTTATCATAAGTATAATTCAAAAGAAAATATAATGTCTCAAGTATTTGTTATAAATACAGAAGAAAGCAATATTAAAACGATAGATAAAGATAATGATTTCCTGAATAATTTATATATAACATTATTTGAACAGTATGATTTTAATGTAGATAATGCGGCAATTTATTATTTGTTTGACCGTGATTACCAGTCTAATACAGATGTTTTATTTATCAATAAGATGATTAGTACGTTGGGGAATGCAAGAGATAATGGAGGGTATGACAGACAAGGACTGTTGCTGTTGAGTTATCCGGCAATTGAAAGCTTTACGTTGAGTAATTTTGAGCATCATGTTTTTGAAGAGAGAAAAGAGACGGGAAAAGAACTTAAACAGTATCTTCATAGTAGACATATAAACCATCAAAATATAACCGAAGAGAGTTTAATGTGTGCTGTTAGAGAATTGTGGGAAGCATTACAAAAAATAGGAAAATTAAAATTAGATTTGGATGATTTCAGGGAAGTTAACAAGAAAATATTTGATTTTGAAGAGAAAGAAATGGAATCAAATAAGGCATATAGAATACTGAGCTTGTTGTGTGTTTCATTGCTTGATTTAGGGTTATTAGAGATAGAAGAGGAAACTTAAGAGAATTTTCCATTTTATTCAAAAAGAATGAGAAATATTGATTTGCCCCTTGATTAGTTTTTAAGGACTGGTTGTTTTTTGTTTTTGCTGTGATATAATCTCATCTTTGACAGTTGATTAGTTAAAAAAGTGCCACAATCCCTGTAAATTGATATGCTCCCCATATGGTAGACAATGGAAATATCCAAAAATCTATCATATGCATGACTATATGGAACTTATATTTGAAAAGATGTGTAAGGAGTATCTGATGCGTTATGCAGACAACCTGCCGTTTGATTTGGCTGATGTCGGTCAGTGGTGGGGAACTGATCCGCGTGAGAAGAAGCAGATACAGATAGATATTGTAGGTGTTCCGGTACAGGAATCAAATCAGAAAATAGCAGAGTATTTGATGGGGTCTTGTAAATTCAAAAATGAGAAAATTGGGTTGAATGAATTAGAATTATTAGAACGATATGCGATGGCCTTTGCAAAGGGAGAAAAATATTATTATATTATTTTTTCACTGGGAGGATTTACCGAGGAATTGCTTGCAGTGGCACATGAACGAAACGTAATGTTGCTAACTTTGGAGGATCTTTATAATTACTTCAATCGCATGTTATAAAAAGAAATGTAAGGTTATGATGAAAAGCGAAGAATAAAATATGGAATATAATGAAAAGAATCTGCCGTTGGCAAAATGGTTGATCGATAAGACAAATACAAAGGACTATCGCATAGGGAATCTCTTAGGAATGAAGCACCCAAAGGTGGATGGGGATCTTTTGAAAATAGTGGGTGGCAGAGATGAACTGATCAGACAGGCAAAAGTTTTAGAAAGAATTCCGGCATTAGGCGGAGAAGAATATCTGCATTTTGACTGGAGAGAAATGAATACGGATATTACGAGGATTGATTATCGGGTAGAAGTAATTCCTGGATTATGTGACTTAATTGGGGTCATTGATCCTAGAGAACGCCAGTTACAGGCAATAACAAGAGTGTGCAAACTGCAGGAGGATGTATCCGGAAGTTGTCTGTTCGCTTATTGTAATCATGTGCTGGAACAGTTGAACAAAGGGAATACGAAAGAGTTATCCAAAGCGGAGGATGAAGAATTTCTTAAGTGTCTGAAAGCGTTAGCTGATCTGAAAGAACCGGAATGGAAGCGTGTGTTCAGCTCCAAAGTATTTGAAAAGAAAAATGATATCACGCCATCTAAAGTTTTCGAACGCATTTATCAAGGTGCAGTTATCGAAGCTTTGAAATACTCTCCGCAATATGAAGAAGGCATGTCAGATGATGAGATACTGGCAGCACATGGAATATTAAGTTATTCCCAGACATTAGAATGGAAAGGTGCCGTGGAGTATTGCATGACAGATCGAAATGGCACAGCGATAGAGAAGAAAATCGACACTTCCTTGAATTATTATGGAACGGTAATTAATGCACAGACATTAGAGCATGCCGTACCAAACTTACGAAATAGTGTTGAAAAAATCATTGTGATTGAGAATAAAGCGAATTATGAAAGCATGGAATATGATCCAAAAGTTTTATATATCTTTTGTCATGGCTACTTTTCGCCAAAGGAAGTTCGCTTTTTGCAAATGTTAATGAAGACAGCACCGGAAGAAATCCAGTGTTATCATTGGGGAGATATGGATTACGGTGGAATACAGATTTTTTTGTATAATGAAAAGAATATTTTTCCAAATCTGATTCCATGGAAGATGGACGTTCCCTCTTATAAGGCAGCGTTGGAAAAGGAAAAAGGAATTAAGCTATGTAGCAAAAAGCAGAAAAAGTTAGAAGCATTGAATGCCGGTAAATTAGAAGTACTGAAACAGTGTATATTGGAAAATAAGATGGAAATCGAGCAGGAGATGTTAATATAAAAATGTCTCGATTTCATCGACAGTCATCATATTATATACACTCTGGCAAAGCTCAATTACAAAGATAGTTTGAATCAGCTTCATCTCTTGCGCCAGCGAAGCTTCTATGGTATACTTACACGGATTGTAGAATTGATTATATAATGACAAATAAGAGGAATCCGGTTGCAAAAAAGCTTTTTTAGATACCGGATTTCGTATCGGGGCTCACAAGGGAGTCTTGAAGTGTACATATACAAGAGACACAGTGAAAGGAGTTATAGTATGTGTGGGATTGTAGGATTTACAGGTGATATGCAGGCAGCACCAATTCTGTTGGATGGTCTTTCTAAGCTGGAGTACCGAGGATATGATTCAGCAGGAATCGCAGTAAGAGATGGAGAGAAAGAGACAGAAGTAATTAAAGCAAAAGGCCGTCTGAAAGTTCTGTCTGAGAAGACGAATGGCGGAGAATCCGTACCTGGAACATGTGGTATCGGACATACAAGATGGGCGACTCATGGAGAGCCATCTGAGACAAATGCACATCCGCACATCAGTGATGATGGCAATGTTGTAGCAGTTCACAATGGTATTATAGAGAACTATCAGGAACTGAAAGATAAGCTGATCCGTAAAGGTTATTCTTTTTACTCAGCAACAGATACAGAAGTTGCTGTAAAATTAGTTGACTATTATTATAAGAAATATCTTGGTACACCGGTTGATGCAATCAATCATGCATTGATCCGTATTCGTGGTTCTTATGCACTGGCAATGATGTTTAAGGATTATCCGGGAGAGATTTATGTGGCAAGAAAAGACAGCCCGATGATACTTGGTGTAGATGGTGAGAATTCTTATATCGCATCGGATGTTCCGGCTATTCTGAAATATACAAGAAATGTGTATTACATCGGAAATCTTGAGATGGCCCGCGTAAGAAAAGGAGAGATTACATTTTATAATCTGGACGGAGACGAGATTCAGAAAGAGTTGAAGACGGTCGAGTGGGATGCAGAAGCAGCGGAAAAGGCTGGATTTGAGCATTTCATGATGAAAGAGATCCATGAGCAGCCAAAAGCAGTTTCTGACACTTTGAATTCTGTCCTGAAAAATGGAGCGATTGATTTATCGGAAGTAGGATTATCCGAAGAGGAGATGAAAGAGATCAGCCAGATTTATATCGTAGCATGCGGATCTGCTTATCATGTAGGTATGGCAGCACAGTATGTCATCGAAGACCTGGCAAGAATTCCGGTACGTGTGGAACTGGCAAGCGAATTCCGTTATCGTAATCCAATCTTAGATCCAAAAGGTCTGGTCATTATCATCAGCCAGTCCGGAGAGACTGCAGACAGCCTTGCAGCACTCCGCGAATCTAAGGAGATGGGAATTAAGACACTTGGTATTGTAAATGTGATCGGATCTTCTATCGCAAGAGAAGCAGACAACGTATTCTATACACTGGCAGGACCGGAGATTTCTGTAGCTACAACAAAAGCTTACAGCACACAGCTGATTGCAGCTTATGCACTTGCAATTCAGTTTGCAAAGGTTCGTGGACAGATTACGGAAGAACAGTATACAGGATATATTGAAGAGCTGCAGACAATTCCGGATAAGATCAGTAAGATTATTGCAGATAAAGAGAGAATCCAGTGGTTCGCAGCAAAGCAGGCTAATGCAAAAGACGCATTTTTCGTAGGAAGAGGAATTGATTATGCAATCAGTCTGGAAGGCAGTCTGAAGATGAAAGAAATCAGTTATATCCATTCTGAGGCATATGCAGCAGGAGAATTGAAGCACGGAACCATTTCTCTGATTGAAGATGGAACACTGGTAATCGGAGTGCTGACACAGCCAGATCTCTATGAGAAGACAGTCAGCAATATGGTAGAATGTAAGAGCCGTGGAGCGTACCTTATGGGATTGACTACATTTGGTCATTACAATATTGAGGATACAGCAGATTTCACTGTTTATATTCCAAAGACAGATCCACATTTTGCAACATCACTTGCAGTTATTCCATTACAGTTGATGGGATATTATGTGAGCGTGGCAAAGGGATTAGACGTAGATAAGCCGAGAAACCTTGCAAAGAGTGTAACAGTGGAATAAGAATAATAGAATAAGAATGTTAATTGAGGACATAGTGTTTATTTAAAATGCTATGTCCTCTTTATAAAAAATGAAGCCTCCCACTTAAGGAGCCTTCATTTTTTATGAGTGTCTGACAAATTTCAATTATGATATCTGTTCAGATACAAAATGTTCAATTTGAAAATGATCCGATACTGGGATTACTCAGCCTCTTCACTGTCTTCGTCATCAGCAATTGCAATATGTGATTCAGTTACAGTAACAACAGTTGTCTCAGGATCTGTAACCAAGTGGACATCTTTATCCTGTGCAAGTGACAGATCTTTTACTTTAATCGTATCGCCGATACGGAGTTTTGCTACATCAATCTCAACTTTGTCAACAAGTGCAGATGGAAGTGCTTTATAAGAAACTTCCTCTAACTGTTGCTGCAATACACCAGATTCAAGTTTGTCATGGTTTACAAGAACAATCTCTGCAACAGAGTGTACAACTTCATCTTTGACAAGAGCCTGGAAATCCATCTCATCTACTCTGCCTTTTAATGGGTTATAATCAACCTCTTTGATCAATACATTGTGGGATTCGCCGTCAATATCCAACATGATCTGGCTTCCTTTATTGCTCGTCTTAAGCAGGCGGTCAACTGCGGCAGCATCCATTTTTACTGGAATGGACTCTTTCATCTCTTTGCCGAATACGTTACCGGTAACATAGCCCTCTCTTCTTAATTTTTTTGCCTTTACGGCAAGTGTTCTTTTTTCAGCTTTTAAAGTATTCATTTATCTTTTCCTCCAAGTCTGAATAATTTTATGAGTTCTATTTGTTACAACTGTAGTATAGCACCTGCACAATATTATGATTAACCAAAAAATATAAAAAACAGAGAAAAAGATTATGCAAAATAGACAAAGCACTAAGACCTGATGTTTCATGTATAACGGATGAAACAGATGAATAATGTTACCAGGTCGTTACCAGGTGACGTTAACGAGCAAGAAAGCATATATTGACAAATATTCATTTTTTAGTATAATTAATACAATGCTCTCAAAAGTGAGAGCGTTCTTTGATTATAGAAAAGGAGAGAGAACATGACAACAACAGTATCTATATTAATTGCATTTGGCGTCTATCTTTTGGGAATGATCGGAATTGGGATCTGGAGCATGAGACAGACGAAGGGGGCAGACGATTTCTTCCTCGGAGGACGAGGACTTTCCGCTCCGGTAGCTGCGATGTCTGCACAGGCATCTGACATGAGCGGCTGGTTGCTGATGGGACTTCCGGGCTCTGTATATGCACTTGGAACCGGGCAGGCATGGATCGCCGTAGGACTTGGACTTGGAACGATTGCTAACTGGCTTATTATCGCAAGACCACTTCGTGCATATACAATTGTAGCGGGAAATTCTATGACGCTTCCGGAATTTTTCGGAAACCGTTATCACGATGAAAAGAAGATTTTACTTGGTATTTCTTCAGTTATTATCGTCATTTTCTTTCTGGTATATACAGCTTCCGCGCTGGCAAGCGGAGGTAAGCTTTTTAACACTGTATTTGGATTGGATTACCATATAGCTTTATTTCTGGGTGCAGCAGTTATTCTGATCTACACATTTATGGGAGGATTTCTTGCAGTGTGTTCTACAGATTTCTTCCAGGGATTACTGATGTTGATTGCAATTCTTGCAGTACCGGTGCTGGCATGGGGATTTGTAGGTGGTGATTTTCATAACATGCTTGCAAATACAGGAGTGAATCCGGACAATTACTTAAGCTTTACATATAATGGAGATCATCCGATCACAGCGGTAGAGATTATTTCTAATATGGCATGGGGACTTGGATATTGTGGTATGCCACATATCCTGATTCGTTTTATGGCAATCCGCAGTGAGAAAGAACTGAAGAAATCTTCGGCAATTGCAATTGTGTGGGTTGTACTTTCCCTTGGATTTACGATTGCAATCGGACTGCTCGGACGTGCTTTTCTCTATCCGGAGATTCTCGGAGTAACAGAGGGGGCACCATCAGCAGAGTCAGTATTTATTGAGATGATTCAGAAGATTTTCATTGAAAAGATTCCGATTCCATTTATTGCAGGATTATTTATCTGTGGAATCCTGGCAGCTGTAATGTCAACTGCAGATTCACAGCTTCTGGTATGTTCTTCTTCTGTATCTAAAGACATTTACCAGAACATTCTGAATCCGGAAGCTTCTGATAAGAAGGTATTAAACGTAGCACGTATGACAACATTTGGCGTAGCTGTAGTAGCATTTTTCATTGCATGGGATCCGAACAGTTCTATCATGGACCTGGTATCTGATGCATGGGCAGGACTTGGAGCAGCATTTGGTCCGCTTGTCGTTATGAGCCTCTTCTGGCGCAGAACGAATCTTCCGGGAGCTGTGGCAGGACTGGTGTCCGGAGCAGCGACTGTGCTGATCTGGGATTATCTTCCAATTGTAAATGGACAGACAATCGGAAATGCAACAGGAATTTATTCTTTGTTAGTCGGATTTGTTATCAGCCTGTGCTTTATCGTAATCGTCAGTATGGTTACAAAAGCACCGGACGAGACAATTCTTGCGCAGTTTGATGAATATAAAAAATACGAAGAAAAAGATATGTAAGAATAGAAGTGTAAATAATAAGAAATGTAAGTATAAGGTCGCTATATGGCTAATGTTAACTTCATGACATTGGCTGTATGGCGCCTTTTTCGTTGCCAAGCATACGACAAAAAGGTCCGGTGGACCTTTTTTAGTTACATAGCAGGAAATGTTAAATTATCTATATTTGATATAATATTAACTCAATTTGATAAAAATAGTTTGTTTATTAACTATCAATCGTATTATTTATAGAAAATTGCGAAAAATAGTAAAGTAATATTGAATTGAGTGTAAAAATGTGATATGGTACGTTATACAAGAAAAGGATTACTGAAAGGAGAAGGAAATATGGGATTTTTAACAGGTAAGACAGCGATCATCACAGGAGCGGGACGCGCGGTATTAAGTGATGGCAGATGTGGATCTATCGGATATGGAATCGCAACTGCATATGCAAAAGAGGGGGCAAATCTTGTTATTACAGGACGTAATGTGCAGAAACTGACAGATGCAAAAGAAGAATTAGAGAGACTGTACGGAATAAAAGTACTTCCGGTACAGGCAGATGTATCTGCAGGCGCAGACAATAAAGCAGTTGTTGACAATGTTGTGAAACAGGCAATCGATACATTTGGGCGAATCGATGTGCTGATCAACAATGCACAGGCTTCTGCATCCGGAGTTACACTGGCAGATCATACGCAGGAACAGTTCGATCTGGCAATGTATTCAGGATTGTATGCAGTATTTTATTATATGCAGGCATGCTATCCATACTTGAAAGAGACAAAAGGAAGCGTCATCAACTTTGCTTCCGGTGCGGGACTTTTCGGTAATTATGGTCAGTGTGCATATGCGGCAGCAAAAGAAGGAATCCGTGGACTTACAAGAGTTGCAGCAACTGAGTGGGGACCGGATGGAATCAATGTCAATATCGTATGCCCACTTGCATGGACTGCACAGCTTGAGAAATTCGAGCAGGCTTATCCAGACGCATTTAAGGCAAATGTAAAGATGCCGCCGGCAGGTCACTATGCAGACGCAGAGAAAGAGATCGGAAGAGTGTGTGTACAGCTTGCATCTCCTGACTTCAAATATATGAGTGGTGAGACACTGACACTGGAAGGTGGAATGGGTCAGAGACCATAAATAAGAATTTATCAATAAAAAGATGCATGATCGCAGAAAAAGATTCTGCAGTCGTGCATCTTTTTTCTTTATAAGTATCCCCCGTCAAATGTGATGATCTGTCCGGTGAGATATTCTGGCGCGCAGATTAGTTTCCACACCATTTCAGCAACTTCTTCAGGGGTGGCGAAGCGTCCGGCAGGGATATCTTCCGCAAGTTCTGCCCGCTCTGCTTCGTCTAATTGTTTATTCATTTCGGTATCGATGACACCACATGCAAGAGCATTGACTGGAATTTTACTTCTTGCCAGTTCTTTGGCAAGTGCCTGGGTGAGCCCGCCGACACCGGCTTTGGAAGCAGAGTAAGCCGCTTCACAGGATGCACCGTTTACGCCCCACATGGAGGAAATGTTGATGATCCTTCCGCTTCCGTGTGACAGCATAGGAGGAATGGCAGCGCGGCAGCAGTAGAAGACGGAGGAGAGGTTACTGGAAAGCACCTTGTCCCAGTCTTCATCAGTCATATCCATGAGAAGCCCGATGTGGGAAATCCCGGCATTGTTTACCAGTACATCCAGATGGTCACAGGTCTTGGCAATCGTATGGAAGATTTTCCGCACAGTATCAGGATTTCCAATGTCACCTGGCACCAGTGTACATGTGCCAATCTTTTCAATTTCTTGTCTGGTTTCTTCCAGTGCGTCAAAAGAGCGGGAACAGTTCAGGAAGATATGATAGCCCTCAGCCGCGAGTCGAAGGGCGATCGCACGTCCGATGCCACGGGAAGAGCCGGTAACAAATGCATATTTTTGTGTATATTCAGACATAATGACCTCCAGGAAAAATGTTTTTATGCATTACAGTTGAGGCAAAAATCCACAACATCATCTTATAAATACATATTTATATTTATTATATACTGGAATTATTGATATTTGAAGAACGAGATGCTATTATTTAAATAATAGTTGATAAGCACGCTTGTAATATAGGACTTATCAATAAGACAGTTGACTGGCAGTGAATATGGGGATAAAATTTTGAACGAATTAGAAAAGAAAGGGCAGATGGTCGCTCGTGCGATTGCATTTGCTACAAAGGCACATGAGGGGCAGTTTCGAAAAGGGACGAAAAGACCGTATATTGTTCATCCATTGGAGGTGGGTGAGATTGTCGCAACACTGACTTTTGATGAGGAGATTATCAGTGCAGCGCTTTTGCATGATACAATCGAGGATTGCCAGGGAATTACACGGGAAGTATTGGCGCAGGAGTTTTCTGAGCGTGTGGCAGCGCTGGTGGCTCAGGAGAGTGAAGACAAGTCAAAAACATGGTTTGAGCGCAAGAGTCATACGATTGAGCATTTAAAATATGCACCGTATGAGGTGCGTATGATTGGTCTGGCAGACAAGCTTTCTAATATCCGTGATATCGACAGGGATTATCCGGTCATGGGAGAAGAGTTGTGGAATCGTTTCCGAATGAAAGAAAAGAACATGATTGGCTGGTATTACAAAGGATTGCGGGAATCTCTGCGCGAAGGATTTGAGCAGGAAGAAGCATTTCGCGAGTACAGTTATCTGGTAGATAAGAATTTTGGGATAGATGAGTCATCTCACATCTGATATAGCTGTGTAAAAAGGAGACGCTTCAGATTTATAATAGAATCTGAAGCGTCTCCTTTTTGTTGTTGCCAAGTTAATTGAGGAACCGGGCGACCACAATGTTTGATTAAGTGCTGTTCACACTTAAAATTTGGGTTGGGTAAAATTAATAATACAATAAAAATTTGATTAAATTATATTGCAAAATTATGATAATATCAAGATATTTTTGCAAAATAAAAAATTTTTTATAAGAAAATTTTTAACCGTAATTTTTCACCTAAAAATTTATAAGAAATTTTTTACATGCTCTTGGAAATTTCTTCACAAGTTTTCATGGCTTCGATTACGGAGCTGCGGAAGCCTTTTTCTTCTAGGACACGGACAGCTTCAATAGTTGTTCCTGCCGGGGAACATACCATATCTTTTAACTCACCTGGATGCTTTCCGGTTTCCAGAATCATTTTCGCACTTCCAAGAACTGCCTGGGCAGCGAACTGGTAAGCCTGAGCTCTTGGCATACCACCGGAAACGGCTGCATCAGCCATAGCTTCGATAAACATAAATACATAAGCCGGGGAGCTTCCGCTAACAGAAACGACGGTGTCCATCAGGCGCTCTGGAATGATCTCAACGCGTCCGAAACTCTCCAGAAGTGTGAGGACATAAGCAATCTCTTCTTTTGTCATATATTCATTCGGGCATGCGGCTGTCATACCAGCTCCCACAAGCGCCGGAGTATTTGGCATTGTACGGACAATTTTTACATTTTTACCAAACTGTTCCTTTAACCACGCCAAAGTTTTGCCTGGTGCGATTGTGATAATGATCTGATCTTCACGAACATCATCTTTGATTTCGGCAATTACCTCTGCATAGAACTGCGGTTTTACAGATAGAATGACAATATCAGAACGATTGATAACTTCATGGTTGTCAGCAGTTACCTGAATTTTGAACTGCTCTTTTACACGCTCGCGTCCAGCTTCCATGACATCTGCTCCGATAATATCATTTGCAGGGATGATCTGATTCTTTATAATACCGCCCATAATAGCAGACGCCATATTTCCAGTGCCGATAAAACCTAATTTCATAGTGATTCCTTCTTTCTTATTATTTGCCTTTCCCATGTTCGTTCATTTCCGGGTGGAAAATGTGTAGTTTAGCCGTATTGCTAAGATTCGTTTGGTAATCATTTTCCAGGCATCTTAGGAAAATAATAGCATTCTGGAAAAATGAAGTCAATCCGAAGTTAAAGGAATCGCTCTTGCGCGTTTTGGCAGGGATGACATTGTGAGACTCGCTCTTGTAGGAAGTGACAGAGTTGGATATAATATACAAGAAATAATTTTTGCATTTGCATTTTTGAAATTAAGTGAAAATATATAGAAATTTGGTTAGGAAGTGACTGAATATGAAAAAAGAACTGGATTATTTTACAATAGAAGGGTGCTACGGAGGCAATCAGGACTGGTTCACGAATCTGGTTATGCATATGGGTGGCTGTGCTGCAGCGACCGCATGCGACAGTTGCATTTATTTCGGACTTCAGAATGAAAAGATGAAGCCGCTTTATCCATTCAATATAGAATGCCTTACAAAAGAAGATTATAAGGCATTCAGCCAGATCATGAAACCTTACCTCAAACCACGTGCTGGCGGTGTACGGAAGCTTAGCTGGTTCGTGGAAGGTCTTGGACGATATATTCAAGATGTAAATGAAGCGAAACACACTGATATTTACATCAGGATGGAAGAATTCTGTGGTGATCATACATGGCAGGAAGCAGCTATATTTATTAAAGAACAACTAGATCAGGACATTCCTGTACCGTACCTGCTTTTGCGCCATCAGAACGAAGCCTACAAAGACTATATCTGGCATTGGTTCCTGCTCACAGGATACGAAGAAAAAGATGAAAAAATGTACATCAAAACAGCAACTTATGGGGAAAGCGACACCTTCGAACTTGAAGACTTCTGGAACACCGGCTGCGAAGAAAAAGGAGGCCTCATACGCCTTACACCACACTACAATTAATTAGGTAACGTGTTTGACCATCCGGCTTTCAGATATAGAATAAAAAGTAACAATAGAATATATCAGTACCAGGAAATATTGACGATACACCTAACCTACGCTACAATATTACTCAGGATTTTCGAAAATTACCGGGAACAGAATGACTGCAAATTTAGATTCGCTTTTCGGGTAATTTCCAACAATCTGAGAAAAATTAAAATAAAAATATAGAAGAAAGAGGTATACAATATGGCAAACCCAATCGTAACATTTGAAATGGAAAACGGTGACATTATGAAAGCAGAATTATATCCGGAAATTGCTCCGAACACAGTGAACAACTTTATTTCACTGGTTCAGAACGGATTCTATGACGGACTCATCTTCCACAGAGTGATTCGTGGATTCATGATCCAGGGCGGATGCCCGGATGGAACAGGCATGGGCGGTCCGGGATACACGATCAAAGGCGAGTTCTCACAGAATGGTTTTGCAAATGATTTAAGACACACAGAGGGTGTTCTTTCTATGGCAAGAGCAATGCATCCGGATTCAGCAGGTTCCCAGTTCTTTATTATGCACAAGAATTCCCCGCATCTGGACGGAGCTTACGCTGCATTTGGTAAGATTACAGAAGGAATGGATATTGTAAATAAAATTGCTGAGACAGCAACCGATTACAGTGACAGACCACTGGAAGAGCAGAAGATGAAAAAAGTTACGGTAGACACAATGGGAGTAGAATACCCGGCTCCGGAGAGAGTTTAAGATAAAAGTAAACAGTTAAATTAGAGGAGGCACAAAAAGCCCATGGATATGATACAGACAGACAAGCTGGTATTTGAATATGACAAACGGGATGAAGATGGCAATATTATCGGCAAGTCCCGGGCAATCGATGAGGTGGATATCGATGTGAAAGAAGGGCAGTTTATTGCAATTCTTGGTCATAACGGTTCGGGAAAGTCCACATTTGCAAAACATATAAATGCGCTTCTTGTGCCAACTGATGGAACGATGTGGGTAGACGGACGTGACACGAAAGATCCGAACGAGCTGTGGAATGTAAGACAGAGTGCGGGCATGGTTTTTCAGAATCCAGACAATCAGATTATCGGAACGGTCGTGGAGGAAGATGTTGGATTTGGCCCGGAGAATCTGGGCGTACCAACCGATGAAATCTGGAAACGTGTAGAAGACAGTTTGAAATCTGTTGGAATGATTTCTTACCGGCATCATTCACCAAATAAGCTTTCCGGTGGACAGAAGCAGCGTGTAGCAATTGCCGGGGTCATCGCTATGGAGCCGAAATGCATCGTTCTTGATGAGCCGACAGCTATGCTGGACCCGATGGGGAGAAAAGAAGTTTTAAAAACAGTGCAGAAGTTAAGAGAGCAGAAGAAAGTTACGGTTATACTGATTACACATTATATGGAAGAAGTGGTCGATGCAGACAAGATTTATGTTATGGATCACGGGCATGTAGTGATGGAAGGAACACCGAAAGAAATCTTCTCTCAGGTCGATACATTGAAGCACTACAGATTAGATGTTCCGCAGGTGACGATTCTTGCGGACGAGCTTAAGAAACGAGGACTTGACATTCCGGATGGAATTTTGACGAAGGAAGAACTGGTGGAGGCATTATGTCAATTAAAATAGAACATTTGAATTATGTATACAGTGAAGGCACAGCCTACGAAAAACATGCGTTAAAAGACATTTGCCTGGAGATTCCACATGGAGAATTTGTGGGGATCATCGGACATACAGGTTCCGGAAAGTCTACGCTGATCCAGCATCTGAATGGACTGATCAAAGGAACAAGCGGAGCCATCTATTATAATGGAGAGAACATTTACCAGGATGGGTACGATATGCGGGCACTCAGAAGCCAGGTGGGACTTGTGTTTCAATATCCGGAGCATCAGTTATTTGAAATAGATGTGCTGACAGATGTGTGTTTTGGACCGAAGAATCAGGGATTGTCACAGCAAGAGTGTGAGGCACGGGCGCTGGAGGCATTGAAGCTTGTAGGATTAAAAGAAAAATATTATAAATCATCACCATTTGAACTCTCAGGAGGGCAGAAGCGAAGAGTTGCAATTGCCGGGGTACTGGCAATGCGTCCGAAGGTGCTTGTACTGGACGAGCCGACTGCGGGATTAGATCCGAAGGGGCGCGACGAGATTCTGGATCAGATTGCATATCTGCACAAGGAATCGGATCTGACGGTTATTCTGGTTTCCCATAGTATGGAGGATATCGCCAGATATGCGGATCGGTTGATTGTGATGAACAGTGGTGAAGTGATGTATAACGATACCCCGAAAAATGTGTTCGCACATTATCAGGAACTGGAGAAGGTCGGACTTGCAGCACCGCAGGTGACATACATTATGCATGATCTGAAGATGAAAGGATTCCCGGTAGGTGTGACTGCTACAACTGTAGGAGAGGCAGCAGATGAGATTATGCACGCATTAGGAAGACAATAGCAAAAAAAGATAAAAGGCTTGTAAATAGATATTGGAGATATAAAAAATGATTCGAGACATTACAATAGGACAATATTATCCGGCAAAAAGTATATTGCACAGACTGGATCCAAGAGTGAAGGTTGTATCCACACTTTTATTCTTGATTTCATTATTCCTGTTTCGGAGTATTCCAGGATACATCATTGCGACCGCATTTCTTGTGATGGTAGTACGTTTGTCAAAAGTACCGTTTGGTTATATTGTGAAAGGTCTGAAGCCGATTATCATGATTTTGATGTTGACGGTATTATTTCAGTTGTTCCTGACAAGAGGCGGTGCCACATTAGTTCACTGGTGGATCTTTACAATCACAGAAGAAGGACTGGTAAATGCGGTGTATATGGCGATCCGATTGATTTATCTGATTATTGGATCATCATTAATGACATTTACAACGACGCCGAATGAGCTGACAGATGCTATTGAGAAGCTGCTTGGACCGTTGAACAAAATTCATATTCCGGTTCACGAGATTGCTATGACAATGTCTATAGCACTTCGCTTTATCCCAATTCTTCTGGAGGAGACGGACAAGATTATGAAGGCACAGATTGCCAGGGGTGCAGATTTTGAAAGTGGAAATATGCTTCAAAGAGCAAAAGCTATGATTCCAATCCTTGTACCGCTTTTTGTATCTGCGTTCCGCCATGCAAATGACCTTGCCATGGCGATGGAGGCAAGATGCTACCACGGAGGAGAAGGACGTACGAAGATGAAACCGCTTCGTTATGTGAGCCGTGACCGTGTGGCCTATGCAATTGTGATTCTTTATGTGGCAGCAGTATTCGTGATTGGAAGATATGTACCGTTTCATATCTGGATTTTTTAACAGGAGGTTTTGAAGAGTGAGAAGAATTCGGATAGTAGTTGCCTATGACGGTACCAATTACTGTGGCTGGCAGATTCAGCCGAACGGTATTACAATAGAAGAAATCCTAAATAGACAGATCAGTAAACTGACCGGAGAAGATATCCGGATCATAGGTGCAAGCCGGACAGATTCCGGAGTACATGCACTTGGAAATGTAGCCGTTTTTGATACAGAATCCCGGATTCCGGGAGACCGGTTCGCATACGCACTGAATCAGAAGATGCCGGAAGATATTGTGATCGTAAGATCTGACGAAGTGCAGATAGATTGGCATCCGAGATATCAGAACGAGATATCCAAAACATATGAATATCACATTTATAACGCGAAGGTGAGAAATCCGCTGAAAAACCGGTACAGCACCTTCGTTTCTTTCGATTTAGATGTGGAAAAGATGAGACAAGGTGCGAAATACATTTTAGGGGAGCATGATTTTGCAAGCTTCTGCAATGTACGGACTAATGCGAAAGATACCGTGCGTACAGTGCATGAAATAACAATTAAAGAGATTCCAATGGATAAGTTCCAGGCTTCGAATTGGGGACAGGAAAATTCAAATTTAGAAAATGAAAAAGAAATCGTTATTCGTGTAACGGGAAACGGCTTCCTATATAATATGGTTCGTATCATTGCCGGAACGTTGATCCGTGTGGGGCGTGGATTCTATGAACCAGAGAAAATCAGAGATATTCTGGAGGCGAAGGAACATACTTCCGAGGGAATAACAGCACCGCCGAATGGACTGGTGCTTGTATCAATAGATTATCCACTGTAAACGCTTTCAACAGAAGAATATAAGAAAAATGTAAGAAAAAAATAAGAAATTTGTATTTTTTCTTTGAATTATTAAGAACTCTGTGATAAACTATCTAGGATATATAATTCTATGGAGGGATTGGACAATGGACAATTACATGTATCTGGTTCCGGTTGCGGCTGTAGTAGCTTTGTTATTTGCTGCATACCTTGCAAATAAAGTAAGCAAAATGGACGCTGGAACTGACAGAATGAAAGAGATTGCAGATGCAATCGCTGAAGGTGCTCGTGCATTCTTAGGTGCAGAGTACAAGATTCTTGTTATCTTCGTTGCAGTACTTTTCGTACTGATCGGAGTAGGAATTCAAAACTGGATTGAAGCTATTTGTTTCGTAGTTGGAGCGCTGTTCTCAACAATCGCAGGATACTGCGGAATGACAGTTGCTACAAAAGCTAACGTTAGAACAGCTAACGCTGCAAAAGAGCACGGAATGAACAAAGCTCTTTCAATTGCATTCTCAGGCGGAGCCGTTATGGGAATGTGCGTAGCAGGACTTGGCGCACTTGGTGTCAGCCTTGTTTACATTTTTACTAAGAACACAGACGTATTATTTGGATTCAGTCTTGGTGCTTCATCTATCGCGCTTTTCGCACGTGTAGGTGGAGGAATCTATACAAAGGCAGCTGACGTTGGAGCTGACCTTGTAGGTAAAGTTGAGGCTGGTATTCCAGAGGATGACCCGCGTAACCCGGCAGTTATCGCTGACAACGTTGGAGATAATGTAGGTGACGTAGCAGGAATGGGTGCTGACCTGTTCGAGTCATATGTTGGATCATTAGTATCTGCTCTGACACTTGGTGTTGGTGTGGCAGCTGTAGAAGGAGTATTATTCCCACTGGCTATTTCCGGATGTGGACTGATCGCTTCTATCATTGCTACATTCTTTGTAAAAGGTGATGAGAACTCTAACCCGCAGAAAGCTCTTACAAGAGGAAGCTATGTATCTGCAGCATTAGTTATCATCGTATCTCTGGCACTTAGCTGGACATTATTTGGAAACATGAACGCAGCAATCGCAGTCATCGCTGGTCTGATTGTCGGTGTTATCATTGGTAATATTACAGAGTACTACACATCTGCAGATTACAAACCGGTTCAGGGAATCGGAGAGCAGTCTGAGACAGGTGCAGCTACAACAATCATCAGTGGACTTGCAGTTGGTATGAAATCAACAGCTATCCCACTTCTTCTGATCTGTGTAGCTATCTTTATTTCATATCAGACATTTGGACTTTACGGAATTGCTCTTGCAGCCGTAGGTATGCTTTCAACAACAGGTATCACTGTTGCAGTTGATGCTTATGGACCGATCGCTGACAATGCCGGTGGTATTGCAGAGATGTCTGGTCTTGAGGAGTCAGTTCGTGACATCACAGACAAACTTGACTCTGTTGGTAACACAACAGCAGCTATGGGTAAAGGATTCGCTATCGGATCTGCAGCTCTTACAGCACTTGCACTGTTCGTATCATACGCACAGGCAGTTAAACTTGATTCCATCAGTATCCTTGATTACAAAGTAATCATCGGTATCTTCATCGGTGGTATGCTTACATTCCTGTTCTCCGCATTTACAATGGAGTCAGTATCTAAAGCAGCTTACAAGATGATCGAGGAAGTTAGACGTCAGTTCCGTGAGAAACCGGGCATCATGAAAGGTGAGGAGAAACCGGACTACAAGTCATGTGTAGGAATTTCTACAACAGCAGCTCTTCACGAGATGCTTCTCCCAGGAGTTATGGCAGTAGCAGCTCCATTGGTTGTAGGTATCGTTCTTGGCGTTGAGGCTCTTGGCGGACTTCTTGCAGGAGCTCTTGTAACAGGAGTTCTTATGGCAATCTTCATGTCCAACGCAGGTGGAGCATGGGATAACGCTAAGAAGTACATCGAGACAGGACATCACGGTGGAAAAGGAAGCGAGGCTCACAAAGCAGCCGTTGTTGGTGATACAGTAGGAGATCCGTTCAAGGATACTTCAGGACCGTCAATCAACATCCTGATCAAACTTATGACAGTAGTATCTCTCGTATTCGCACCATTATTCTTATCAATTGGTGGATTACTGTAATACATATTATGAGATTAAAAACGAGACATTGAAAAATGTCTCGTTTTTTTACGCAATTAACAATATCGGTCTCTCTTTTTATGAAGTTGGTTCTCTAATGGAACGATGCTGACATATTCTGCGTTGTTCTCTTCGATGCATGTTCTGGCAGCTTCAATATCATCAGGATGTATCAGAAGCGCCATTCCACAGGCGGCTTTGCCATCTGTCGCCCGAGGGGCAGGTGCGATACGATTCGGGATATCGTGATCGCACAGAAGTTCGTGGAGCATCATCCCCTGGGTGTGATTATCAAAGAGTATGTAATAGCGGATATGTTCGTTTTTATCTTCCATTATTTGCTTAACATCTCCACAAATGCACCGATTCTTGTACGGAGCTGTTCAGCATCTGTATCGGTGTAATCTGTTTCCAGAGAGAGAACCGGAATGTTCTTTTCTTTTAATGCTTCAGCAACTGCGCGTTTCTCTGTATCATACAGGCAGCAGAACATGAGGCTGCAGTCGATGACTCCATCTACCTGGTATTCATCTACCATGCGGAGAATGTCATCGATACGTCCGGTGTTCGGTGTGAAGCAAGCACAGTTTGTCTTCATGTAACGTCTGGACAGATTCATGAACTGCTCGTCCAGTGTCTCGCCAGATTCATCAACAAGGTTTTCGAAGTATCTTGTTCCGGTACACATCTCTTCACAGACAACAGCAGCGCCGCTTGTCTCAATGATATTGTGTAATTTCCAGTTTGGAACTGCAAGAGGTGTTCCTGTAATCAGGATACGTTTTGTTCCTTCCGGAACGACAGATACACCATCTTTGATGCGCTGCTCCAGTTCGTCAGCCAGGCGGTTACACATCTGAGCACAACGTACCGGATCATCAAAGAAGGAAATCTGAGTCATAAGCAGAGCATCACGTCCGGAGATTGGCAGACATTTTGACTTTCTGCAATCATAAACTCTCTGCATTGCTTTTCGTTTTTCGTTACAGATTTTGATTGCCTCAGCAAGTTTTTCCGGTGTTACTTTGTTACCAGTGAAATCTTCTACAACTTTTGCAAAATCAGCAATTTCATCTTTCCATTTTACAATATCTTTTTCGCGTTTCATCTGAGGAACGTCCATAATATGCATCGGAACGTCTTTTCCAAGAATCTCATAAGCTTTCTTTTTGCCATCACATGTAGTTTCCCCGACATACATGTCTGCAATACGGAAGAATGGGCAGGTACGTCCAAGTCTTGCACCAACAGAAGCTTTTACAAGCGGGCACATATTTTTCGGCAGGACTTTTTCACCGTCCGGAACCCAGAACTGGGAACCACCACAGAGTCCGGTCACAATACCATTAGCAGCGATGACAACTTCATCTGGTACATATACGCAAAATGTTCCGAATACTTTGCGTCCTTTTTTCTGCTCCTCAATTAATTCAGCCGGGCGGATACCATGTACCTCAGCAATGACCATATCCCAGAAATCCATTGCTTTCGGTCGGTTCTCCTGTGTCATAAATACATCCCCAACTGCTGTTGGAAGAACCTGACAGAGATTGTCGTGATTATTGATATCCATTCCAAGGTCTTCCCACATTTTTACATAATCAGCCATGTTATTATTCCTCCTCTTTGACATTGACTCTTTGATTGTTAGAATCAAACATACATTGCGATTAATCCTATGTGATTATTGTAAGAAATAACGAATGAGTTAGTCAATGCATACGTAAGATTGTGCAAAATAACTATAAATAATGAACTTTTATAGAAAAAATAAATAGGTTAGCTTTGGCTTACATAGCCTTGAAACACAACATTTTTTGTGTTAATATAAAAAACGGAACATATTTTTGTATTTAATATCGAAGAGAGGTAATAAACGTGACAAAAGTAGACATTATATCTGGATTCCTTGGAGCCGGAAAGACTACATTTATTAAAGAACTGATTGAAAAAGTTTTCGCAGGCGAGAAGCTTGTGCTGATTGAAAATGAATTTGGTGAGATTGGTATTGACGGTGGATTTCTTCAGGATGCAGGAATCGAGATTACTGAAATGAACTCAGGCTGCATCTGCTGTACACTGGTTGGAGATTTTAGTGTAGCACTTAAAAAAGTACTGGATGAGTATCACCCGGATCACGTAATTATTGAGCCATCAGGAGTCGGCAAACTTTCTGATGTTGCAGCAGCGATTGAAAATGTAAAAGAAGATGCAGACATTGAAATAGAAGGAAGAATTACAGTTGTAGATGGAAAGAAAGCGAAAATGTATCTGGACAACTTTGGAGAGTTTTTCGAGAACCAGGTAGAGCATGCATCGACAATCGTAATCAGCAGAACTCAGAATATGACAGACGAGAAGATAGAGGCTTGTGTACATCTTTTAAGAGAGAAGAATGACAAGGCTACAATCATTTCCACACCGTGGGATCAGTTGAGCGGAGACGCAATCTGTCACGCTCTCGAGCACGGTGCAGAGATCGAAGGATTATTCGAGCATCATCATGACCATGACGAGGAGTGTACATGCGGTCATCACCATGAGCATCATCACGATCATGACGAGGAGTGTGGATGCGGCCATCACCATGAGCATCATCACGACCATGATGAGGAGTGTACATGCGGCCATCACCATGAGCATCATCACGATCATGACGAGGAGTGTGGATGCGGTCATCACCATGAGCATCATCACGACCATGATGAGGAGTGTAGTTGTGGATGCGGCCACCACCATCATCACCATGCGGATGAAGTGTTCACAAGCTGGGGTAAGGAAACTGCGCACAAGTACACAGAGGAAGAGCTGGATTACTTATTGAAAGCATTGTCTGAGACAGATGCTTATGGAACAATCCTTCGTTCCAAAGGAATTATCCAGATGACAGACGGTAACTGGAAGCAGTTTGATCTTGTTCCGCAGGAGTATGAGGTCAGAGATGGAAATGCTGATTATTCAGGACGTATGGTTGTAATTGGAACAGATCTCAAAGAAGACGAACTGGCTAAATTATTCCATGTACAATAGTAAAGATATAAAGGAGCAGCAAAAACAATGATGGAACCAACACCAGTATATATATGTACCGGATTTCTGGACAGTGGAAAGACGTTGCTTGTCAAAGATACTTTGATGGAGCAGGAATGGATCGAACCGGGACTTACACTTCTGATTCTTTGTGAAGAAGGTGAGGAAGAATATTCCAAGGAATATTTGGAAGAAAATGATATGGTGCTTTTAAAGATAGATAAATTTGAGCAGTTAAATGCAGCATTTTTTACAAACTGCGAGAAGAACTATCATCCGGCGCAGGTTGTCATTGAATACAATGGAATGTGGAAGCTGGAAGATTTGTTACAGCTTAAGTACCCACGCAAATGGCAGATTCAGGGAATTTATTCTACTGTTAATGGAACGACACTGGATATGTACCTGAAAAACATGAGAAATATGTTGATGGAGCAGCTTACCGAGTCAGAGCTTATCATTATCAACCGTTGCCCGGAAGGTGTGGATCGTTCCGGATTCAGACGTGCACTTAAGGTACAGAATCCAATGGCACAGTTGATATTTGAAGGAATGGACGGCAAGATCATTCAGCCGACAGCTGAAGACCTGCCATTTGATATTAAGGAAAATCCAATTAAAGTTGAAGATGAAGACTTTGGAATCTGGTATGTAGATGCATATGATCATCCAGACCAGTATATGGATAAAGAGATTGAGTTTGTCGCACAGGCATTTCGTCCGAAAGGAATGAAGAATGATATGTTCGTTCCTGTCAGAAAAATTATGACCTGCTGTGCAGATGATGTCCGTCTGTATGGATATCCGTGTAAGATTCCAAAAGTTACAAATATCCAGATGCAGAAATGGTATCGTGTTCGTGTAAGATATTCCTTTGAGCCGACAGAGCCATTTGCACCAGAGCAGCCGGTACTGTATCTGATGCACATTGAACCGGCCGAGGCACCGGAACAGGATTATGTATATCTTGGATAAATGTATTACACAATCTGCTTGACAAAGCATGTCAAATCAGTTAGCATAACAGCAGGGTAAAGAAAATATAACCAATATGCAAAGGCAATGAAGGGAAGAAGTAGTGGTGGATACACCCGTACAGAGAGCAGCCGGCAGGTGAGAGGCGCACGAAGGAAGAGACTACGAATACATCCCAAAGCTGCACACCGAAATCCAGAACCATGCAGAATGAGGAGACGTATAATCAAAAAGAACGTAAGAGAAATGTATTCTGAGGCAGGGACGAGTAGGCTGTGACGAGAAGCACCCGTTAACGTGCTTAAGCTGTGAATGCGGCTTAATGAGGCTGGCAGGCGTAAGCTGTCAGTAAAATAAGGTGGTACCACGATATATGTCGTCCTTGTCCGGTAGCGGACAAGGACGTTTTTATATAATAGGAAATTGCATTTCCTATTATATAAAAAAAGCCTCCGGCAGGATGCGCACTCGCGCGAATAAGAACCAACATATCGTCCTTATAAAAATATGAATGAGATAAAGGAGAGAAAATCATGGGAATTTATGAAGAGTTACAGGCGAGAGGTCTGATCGCTCAGGTAACAGATGAAGAAAGAATCAGAGATTTAGTAAACAATGGAAAAGCAACATTTTATATTGGATTTGATCCGACGGCGGACAGTCTTCACGTAGGACATTTTATGGCACTGTGTCTGATGAAGCGTCTGCAGGAAGCAGGCAATAAACCAATTGCTCTGATCGGTGGGGGAACAGGATACATCGGAGATCCATCTGGAAGAACAGATATGAGAAGTATGATGACTCCAGAGCAGATCCAGCATAACTGTGATTGCTTTAAAAAGCAGATGAGCCGTTTCATCGATTTCTCAGATGGAAAAGCACTTATGGTTAATAATGCAGACTGGCTTCTTGGGCTGAACTATATAGAAGTCCTTCGCGAAATTGGTCCGCATTTTTCTGTAAACCGTATGCTGACAGCAGAGTGTTACAAGCAGAGAATGGAAAAAGGACTTAGCTTCCTCGAGTTCAACTACATGATCATGCAGGCGTATGATTTCTATGAGTTGTTCCAAAAATACGGCTGTAATCTGGAATTTGGCGGAGATGATCAGTGGAGCAATATGCTTGCAGGTACAGAGTTGATTCGTCGTAAACTTGGAAAAGATGCTTCTGCTATGACAATTACACTGCTTCTGAACTCCGAAGGAAAGAAGATGGGCAAAACACAGAGCGGTGCGGTATGGCTTGATCCAAACAAGACTTCCCCATTTGAGTTTTACCAGTATTGGAGAAATGTAGGAGATGCTGACGTTCTCAAATGTATCCGTATGCTGACATTCCTTCCGTTAGAAGAGATTGACGCAATGGATAAATGGGAAGGAGCAGAGCTTAACAAAGCGAAAGAAATCCTTGCATTTGAGCTGACAAGTCTTGTTCATGGTGAAGAAGAGGCTAAAAAAGCACAGGAGGCTGCAAAGGCATTATTTAGTACAGGTGCTGCGGCAGATATGCCTAAGACAGAACTTACAGAGGCTGATCTTACAGATGGCAACATTGATATTATGACACTGCTTGTAAAATGCGGCCTGACAGCTTCCAAATCTGAAGCACGCCGTGCAGTACAGCAAGGTGGAGTGTCTGTAGATGGAGAGAAAATCACAGATATTGCCCACACATTTGCCGGAGAAGATTTTGGCGGAGAAGGAATCGTTCTGAAAAAAGGAAAGAAAAATTTCCGCAAGGTCATTGTAAAATAAAATATAATTATATAAAATGATGTTGGGGATTTTTGCCCCAACATTATAAAGGTAAATATTATCATAAGTAGAGGGTGGAACCTATGAAGTGTCCAAGATGTGACAAACCGATTAACGATGGAGAATCTTACTGCCCACATTGTGGGTACAAACTGGAAAAAAAGAAATCAAGGACATGGATCATGATAGGCGGCGTTGTGCTGGCTGGAGTCGTGCTTGGCTCTGTTGTCGCACAGACCGGTTACCATGCGTTCGAAAAACAGGTCAGTGAGACGCAAGGTGAGCTGACTGCAGATTCGAAAGATGCACTGCCGGATCAGAAGACAATAGAGGCAAATAAGAAGAAAAACGAGACAGAACGAAAGCAGGAAGAACAGCAGGAACAGGAAGATGAAAAAGAAGATGAGATTACAATTTCTGTAGACGAAGCAACTCCTGTGGATCTTGATTCTTATGTACAGATTCAGCCTGTATCTTCCAAGGCGAGTTCAGAACTTGATGATAACACAGCCGAGAAAGCAATTGACGGTCAGGAAGTGACGTCGTGGCAGGAAGATGTAGCAGGATACGGACATGGTGAAAATCTTACACTTAAATTTGAAAAAACATATACGGTAAAGTATCTTGCACTGAAACTTGGAAGCTGGAAAGATGATGCTGCGTATGAGCAGAATAACAGACCGAAAGAACTGGATATTCAGACCGACCATTTAATTCGGAAAGTTACATTTTCAGATGAAAAAAAAGAATACTGGGTCACATTTTCAGATACATGTAAAACCTCTGAACTTAAGCTGATTATTGAGCAGGTATACAGAGGTCTCAAGACGAGCTGGAATGACACTTGTATTGCAGAAGTGCAGGTTTATGGAACTGAAGAATAAAAGGAGTGAATGAAATATGGCATTTCATGAAGTACCAATTGAAAGTCTTGAATTTAACCCATTTAAGAAGATAAGTAAACAGTGGATGCTGATTACAGCAGGAGATGAGAAGAAGTCAAACACGATGACAGCAAGCTGGGGCGGCCTTGGTATTATGTGGGGAAAGAATGTTGCAACTGCATACATCCGCCCAAACCGTTATACAAAAGAATTTGTAGATCAGACGGATCACTTTACGTTATCATTTCTCCCGGAGGAGGAGCGCAAAGCGCTGAACTACTGTGGAACAGTCAGTGGACGTGATGTGGAGGATAAGTGGGCGGCAGCCGGACTTCATCCTTATCCGGTCGACGGAACAACAGGAGTGGAAGAAGCAGAGATGATTTTTGTATGTAAGAAGTTATATCATCAGGAAATGAAACCAGAGTGCTTTGATGCACCGGAAAACGATGAGAGATGGTATCCGGAGAAAGATTACCACATAATGTACATGGCAGAAATCGAGAAAGTACTGGTGAAATAATGAAAGTTTCAACAAAAGGAAGATATGCACTTCGGATCATGATCGATCTTGCAGAGCATAACACAGGCGGATATATTCGCTTAAAAGATATTTCGAAGCGACAGGGGATTACACTGAAATATATGGAGCAGATCATGCCGATCCTCACGAAATCAGGATATGTAAAGAGCTTTCGTGGAAATAACGGTGGTTATATGCTGGCAAAAAAACCAGAAGAATATACAGCTGGAGAGATTTTACGGGCAGCAGAAGGCAGTCTGGCTCCGGTAAGCTGCATTGAAGATGAGCCAAATGCATGCGGACATTATGAACAGTGTAGGACAGTGAAGTTTTGGGAAGGTCTTTGGGATGTGATCATAGAGTACACGGATCGATTTACTCTTGCAGATCTGATGAAAAATGAAGACATTGAAAACCCAATATGCAAAGAAGGTTAAAACGTAAGACAGGAGTGTAAGATATGACACTGACACAGTTAAGATACGTGATTACAATTGCAGATACCGGGTCTATGAATGAGGCATCAAAAGCACTTTTTATCTCGCAGCCAAGTTTGTCGCAGGCAGTCAAAGAGCTGGAGACAGAGATTGGAGTAGAGTTATTCAAGCGAAGCAACCGAGGGGTGTCGGTTACCCAGGAAGGAATCGAATTTCTGGGATACGCAAGACAAGTTGTAGAACAATATGAACTGATTGAGTCTCATTATATCGAACGTAAAAATGTAAAGAAAAAATTCGGAGTGTCTATGCAGCATTATACATTTGCAGTTAATGCATTTGTGGAAATGGTCAGACAGTTTGGCATGGATGAGTACGAGTTTGCGGTCCGTGAGACGAAAACATATGAAGTCATTGAAGATGTAAAGGAATTTCGCAGCGAGATAGGAATTATTTATATCAATGATTTTAATCAGAAGGTATTGACGAAGATGATTAAGGAGTCTGATCTGGAATTTCATCCAATTTTGGACTGTGGTGTCTATGTTTATCTTTGGAAAGGGCATCCTCTTGCAAATAAGGAAGAGATTTCCATAGAAGAACTGGAAGAATACCCGTGTCTTGCATTTGAGCAGGGGAATTATAATTCGTTCTATTTTGCAGAGGAAGTGTTAAGTACTTACGAATACAAGCGCCTGATCCGGGCGAATGACCGGGCGACCCTTTTAAATCTCATGGTAGGGTTGAATGCATACACACTTTGCTGTGGCATTATATGTGAGGGACTCAACGGTGAAGATTACTGTGCAGTGAAGCTGAAATCCAATGAGCATATGACGATTGGTTATCTGAAGCGAAAGGGTGTGGCACTTAGTCCTTTGGGACAGAAATATCTGGAAGAAATCCGAAAATACAAAGCTATGGGCATGGACATCCGTGGCGTGGAAGATATAAAAGCGGATCAAAAGCAGAGCTAGAAGTGAAGAAGAAAATATGAGAAAGATACAGGAAGCTGGCTATAGGAATTACTTATAGCCGGCTTTCTTTTTTACATATTAGACAGGTAGGAATTGTCATGCTATTATATACCTATCAAACAGATAGGAAATGTGTTTGATAGAAACAATGAAAATAGCAGAGCAATCTGCAAAAAACACACCCAAAAAACAAGTGAGATTGTTGGCAAGGTGAATAGAGATTTAGTAGAAGAAAAGGAGATAGGGATTATGAGTGAAAAAATTACAAGAGAGAACAGAAAATTTAAATTTGAGACATTGCAGTTACATGTAGGACAGGAGCAGCCGGACCCGGTTACAGATGCAAGAGCAGTTCCGATTTACCAGACATCATCTTATGTATTCCGCAACAGCGATCATGCAGCAGCAAGATTTGGTCTGGCAGATGCTGGTAACATTTACGGACGTCTGACAAACCCAACGGAAGATGTATTCGAAAAGAGAATCGCAGCACTGGAAGGTGGCGTTGCAGCACTTGCAGTTGCTTCCGGAGCTGCCGCAATTTCATACACAATCGAGAACCTGGCACAGAACGGTGATCACATCGTAGCAGCTAAAAATATTTATGGTGGATCCTTCAACTTATTAGAGCACACACTTCCACAGTATGGAATCACAACAACATTTGTTGACATTTTTAATGAGGAAGAGGTTGAGGCAGCATTCCAGGAAAATACAAAAGCATTATTCATTGAGACACTTGGAAATCCGAACTCAGATGTAGTAGATGTAGAAAAATATGCAAAAATTGCACATGCACATAAAGTACCGTTGGTAGTAGACAACACATTTGCAACACCTTATCTTGTAAGACCAATCGAGTACGGTGCTGACATCGTTGTACATTCCGCAACAAAATTCATCGGTGGACACGGAACAACAATCGGTGGAGTCATTGTAGACGGAGGAAAATTTGACTGGGAAGCATCGGGAAAATTCCCTTCACTGACAGAACCAAACCCAAGTTATCACGGAATCAGCTTCACAAAAGCAGTTGGAGCCGCAGCATTTGTTACAAAGATCCGTGCAATCCTGCTTCGTGATACAGGTGCAACAATTTCACCATTCCATTCATTCCTGTTCTTACAGGGACTTGAGACACTTTCACTTCGTGTAGAGCGTCATGTACAGAATGCACTGAAAGTTGTAGAATACTTGAACAACCATCCACAGGTAGAGCATGTAAATCACCCATCTGTATCCACAGATCCAGAGCAGCAGGAACTTTACAAGAAATACTTCCCGAACGGTGGAGGATCTATCTTCACATTCGAAATCAAAGGAGATGCGCAGAAAGCAAAAGACTTTATCGATAATTTGGAGCTCTTCTCACTCCTTGCAAATGTAGCCGATGTTAAATCACTTGTAATCCATCCGGCAACAACAACACATAGCCAGTGCACGGAAGAAGAACTGTTAGACCAGGGAATCAAACCAAACACTATCAGACTTTCTATCGGTACTGAAAATATTGACGACATTATCCAAGACCTTGATGAAGCATTCAAGGCAGTAAAATAACCCTATCTCACATGAATTGGGAACGTAGCTGATCAATGATTGACTACGTCCTCAATTCAATTTTATGCAGGGCAGAACTTATTAAAATTTCAAGTACATCGTACTATATGGTGGAATTTCTAATTTTCCGTCCATATGAATTTCTGTATTACTGATCAGGTCATGGACCGTTCCATTCAATTCCTGATGCCATGCAGTATAGGGTGAGTCAGATGCATTGACAGTGACCAGTATACGTTCTTTTTCTGAGCAACGCTCGAATACGAGTTGATGATTCTGGATCACTACATTTCGGTAAGAGCCATTGCAGAGTGCATCACTGTTTTGACGGATCTGGATTAATTTTTTAATGAATTTTGTGAGTTCATTTGGTTTTGGTGCATCAAAACATGGGCGAAGTGCATAATCATTGTCTGGTGCTTTCTCGCCTTTTTCGCCCCATTCACTTCCATAATAAAGGCATGGTATGCCTGGCATACCAAGAAGCAGACCGTATGCCAGTGGAATATGTGCCGGGTTAGTCAGGATGCTGGCGAGTCTTGTGACATCGTGGTTATCGGCAAAAGTCATAAGATGCTTTCCGCGGTAAATGCACCAATCCTCTGGTCCGAACTGGCGGTTCAGGGAATGTGCGATTTCAAAAAGATTCATGCAATTGAAGCTGGAATAAAGTCCTTTATAACATTCGTAATTCGTGCAACTGTGAAGCATTTCATCATTGACAATCTGGTTATAATCTCCGAAAAGAACTTCTCCAATCAAGGCAAAATCGGGCTTTAATTCCTGAGTGAACTGTCGCAGACGTTTCATAAATTCGCGGTCCAGGCAATATGCAACATCAAGCCTGAGTCCATCGATGTCAAAAGTATCAATCCAGAAGCGGACACAGTCCAAAAGATAATCGACCACTGTCGGATTTTGGAGATTTAATTTGACCAGTTCAAAATGTCCTTCCCATCCTTCATACCAGAACCCATCGTTATAACAACTGTTACCATCAAAACTAATGTGGAACCAATCCTTATATGGAGAGTCCCATTTCTTTTCCTGGACATCACGAAATGCCCAAAAGCCACGACCGACATGATTAAACACACCGTCCAGTACAATCTTGATATCGTGATCATGCAAATCCTTGCAGACATCTGAAAAATCTTTGTTTGTGCCAAGCCGGCAGTCGATTTTTCGAAAATCTCTTGTGTCATATCCATGATTGTCGGAATCAAAGATTGGATTTAATAAAATGGAATCTACACCGAGGTCTTTTAGATAATCGGACCACTCCATGATCTTGCGGATGCGGGGAACCGTTACACCATCATTGTGCACTGGAGCACCACAGAACCCAATCGGATAAATTTGATAAAATACACTGTTATAAGTCCACATAACTATGCCTTCTTTCTTTATGTAATATTATTTCTTTTTTATAGTAATTTGGAACCAGATAAATAGAATCAAGCCCTTTAAAATAGAAGTGATGGAAATGCTCCACCAGATTCCGCTAAGTGCCAGTGGCGTTGCAGTCAGTGCAAGTGCCATCGGGATTCGAAGCAGATTCAAAGTAATTCCGGTAATGGAAGGCGGCATTGTCCTGCCATAACCACAAAATGCACCGGAGGTTGTAATCTCCAGGCTGCTAAATAATTGAGAAAAACCAAGGATCATCAAGTAGCTGATTCCCATCGGGATAACATCAGGTTCTGTGATGAAAATCTTAAAAATCGGAGTCGGAAAGCATACCAAAAGTATGGTGCAGAAAAGACCCCATGGAAGTACGATTTTCAGAGCGGACCGATATCCGGCATGGATTCTGTCTTCTTTTCCGGCACCGTGATTCTGAGCAATAAAGGAATTGACGGCAGAGGCAAAACCATCTGAAGTCATCCAGGAAATCGATTCAATCTGCGCGCCGACTTTTTGTACGGCAACTGCAGCATCACCATATCCGGCAACCAGTCTTGCTATGGTCATGGAAATGCCAGTAAATACAAGACTCTGCAGACAGGAAGGAAGCCCGAGCCGGAAAATTTCTGAAGCTTTCTTAGAATCTGGAGCTTGCAGTAAATGAATATGGTGAAACAGAATCTGGTCTTGGCTTGCAAAAAATAAAAAAAGTAGTGTAACAACCATTTGTGCAATGATCGTCGCAATGGCTGCTCCCGTAACTTTTAATGCAGGAAATGGACCGATCCCGAAAATCAGAAGCGGATCCAGAATGATGTTGATAACAAGTCCTACGCTGGTAGAAAGAAAGGCGGGATGACTATTTCCGATAGCAGTAAACAGTCCGGTAAATATCTGATTTAAGAATGAAAATATTACAAGTCCACATGTAATCATCAGGTAGCTGACAGCATCATTTATAACGGATCTGCTTGCCAAGTGAAAGAAAGCAATCAAAGGTTTGGAAAAAATCGTACATACCAGTCCATACAAAACGCCGAGAAGAAGTGTCAGCTGAAATGTAGTGGTGGCATAACGCCCTGCAAAGTCTGTGCGTCCGGCACCAACTGCATGACCAACGTGAACCTGACCTCCCATTCTTGCTAAAGTAACAAGTCCGTTAGAAAGCCACATATACATGCCGGCAGCGCCGACAGAAGCAACAGCGGAACTTCCCAGGCGTCCAATCCAGATCATGTCGATCATATTATAAGCCATCTGGATCAGCGAAGTTGCCATGATAGGAAGAGCTAGTTTGGTAAGTGAAGATAAAATAGGACCATTTATCAGGTCAATTTTCTTTTGCATATCAATAATTCCCCCAACATCATTTTATCAATCATAAGTTATGATTTGAGTCAAAACCTCCCAACTATGATACCATGAATGCGAAAAGAAAGATATAGAAGTAATAGAAAGAAATATCAGAAAATAAAGAAAAAGATAGAATCAGAGACTGAAAACATGAGAAAAGAGGTGTAAAAAAAGTTCGGAAAAAGTTCGGAAAAAGTATTGAAAATGGTTGACACACACGGGTCAGTATAATATAATATGACAGTATGGCAAAAGAAGAAACAGCATGAGGCCAAAGCCCCGGAATCATGTTGATTTCGATAGAGAAGCAAAAAAAATAAACGTTAAAGAATTACAGGAGGGAATTCCATGAAGACTTATATGGCTAATCCAGATAAGATTGAAAGAAAATGGTATGTAGTTGACGCTACAGGATATACATTAGGACGCCTTGCATCAGAAGTTGCTAAGGTTTTAAGAGGTAAGAACAAACCTCAGTTCACACCACACGTTGACACAGGTGATTATGTAATCGTTGTTAACGCTGAGAAGATTAACGTAACAGGTAAGAAGATGAACCAGAAGATTTATTACAATCACTCTGAGTATGTAGGAGGAATGAAAGAGACTACATTAGCAGAGATGATGGCTAAGAAACCAGAGAAGGTTATCGAACTCGCAGTTAAAGGAATGCTTCCAAAAGGACCTTTAGGAAGATCTATGATTAAGAAGCTTCATGTATATGCTGGACCGGATCATGAGCAGCAGGCTCAGAAGCCAGTTGAGCTTACATTTTAAGGAAAGGTTGAAAGGAGGACATTACAGTGGCTAAAGCAAAATTCTACGGAACAGGAAGAAGAAAAAAATCAGTTGCAAGAGTTTACCTTGTACCAGGAACAGGTAATATTACAATCAATAAAAGAGATATCGATGAGTATCTCGGACTTGAGACATTAAAAGTTGTTGTTCGTCAGCCATTAGTTGCTACAGAGACAGCAGACAAATTTGATGTAATCGTTAACGTAAAAGGTGGCGGATACACAGGACAGGCTGGAGCAATCCGTCATGGTATCGCCAGAGCACTTCTTGAGGCAGATTCTGAGTACAGACCAGTTCTTAAGAAAGCTGGATACCTTACACGTGACCCACGTATGAAAGAGCGTAAGAAATACGGTCTCAAATCCGCTCGTCGCGCACCACAGTTCAGCAAACGTTAATTTTTCTATCAAGAGAACTTACAAAAGAGAAGACAACAAACCCCGAAAAATCAAAGCTTTTCGGGGTTTTCTTTATATTCTTACAAGAAAAGATTTTCTGCAAGTGTTCCGT
>OBLF01000214.1_pt1 | contig 71732 bp, 62 predicted proteins | sample 1519231 | NCBI WGS metagenome assembly OBLF01 (sample SAMEA2602895, study PRJEB22501) | metagenome
TTTTCTTAGCTTTCTTATTCTTACGTTTTCGTAAAGTGGAAGAAGTGTAACATATTACCTTCATTCCTTCTGATTCACATAGTGGATTCTACTTTCCACCATTCGCTAAAGCGAATGGTCCCCCTTTCTCTCCAGAACGGGAAACGTGTTGCATTCTTTCCATTAATCAGCTTTCGCATGCTTACTTTTTAACAAAAAGGAGTTTCGTTTTGCAATCTTTCCCTTAGTTGTCTTTTGCATTCTTAAATTTCACAAAAGAACCTTCCTCTTCATTTCTATAAGCTGCAAAGATTGCACGGTCCCAGGAATCCAACCTGGATTCTTGCTGCCTCAAAGCCCATAGGGCTTTGCCGACTTGAGAATGGTATGGCCATTTTTGCGGATAGCAGGGTTTGGCTTGCGAGGTTTTCCTCTTACCTGTTTTTATGCACAGGCAGCAAAAAAGCTGTGACAGCTTTTTCTGCCACAGCTTTTTTGCCATTATTTATTCTTTTCTTCCTTTGAGGGACTGATCAAAGCTGAAGAATGCAGCCTTGTCATCTTCAGTAGCCTTGAAGCCGTCAACGATTTCGTGAGCGTTAGCTTCTTCTTCTACCTGTTCAGTAATGTACCACTGGAGGAATACTTCAGTTTCCAGATCGCCTTCTGCTCTTGCCTGCTTAAAGAGGCTGCGGATGGAGTCGGAAATGAATTCTTCGTGCTTCAGTGCAGCTTCAGATACCTGGCATGGGCAGTCAAAATGCTGAGTTACCGCGTCGATAGCGCCGAATTCAGTAACCCCTTCTCTGTCTTCGATATAGTCAGAAATCTTAAATGCGTGTTCCAGTTCTTCATCATGCTGAACCTTGAGCCAGGATGCATAACCGGTGAATCCTTCTCTCTTCATATCCTTGGACATAGAGAGATAAAGATATGCGGAATACAGTTCCTTAACATACTGTTCATTCAATGCTTTTTCCATAGATGCGGACAATTTCATAATGAATCCTCCTTATCAACATGCAGCTTTATTATTGGACAATGAGTTTGTCTATCTCTATTATATCGCATTTTTCCAATTAATCCAGATACTGAATAAATTTTATTCAGTTTTATTTCATTCCCGAAACAATCTGTTTCAGATAGTCAGCAAACGGACCTCCCAGGTCCTTTCTTCGCAGGGCAAATTCCACCGTGGCTTCCAGGAATCCCAGCTTGTTTCCTACATCATAGCGGCGGCCTTCAAAGTTATACGCATAAACGCTGCTGTTTTTAGCCATAACCCGGAGTGCATCGGTGAGCTGAATTTCTCCGCCTTTTCCCGGCTGCGTCTGTTCCAGAATCGGGAAGATGTCCGGGGTAATGACATATCGTCCCAGCACGGCGGTGCGGCTCGGCGCCTCTTCCACTGCCGGTTTTTCCACCATATCTTCCACCCGGTATAGATTGGAAGTTTCCGTAGGCACCCCTTTGATAATGCCATAAGAAGAAACCGCTTCCTTTTCCACTTCCTGACATCCCAGAATGGTGGATCCCGTTTCATTGTACATATCGATGAGCTGCTTCAGTGCCGGACGCTTCGGATTGTACACAATATCGTCTCCCAGAATGACACCGAATGGCTCATCATCCATAAAGGTCTTAGCGCAGAGAATAGCATCTCCCAGTCCGTTCATATGCTTCTGGCGGACGTAGTGAACCGTAATGGAGGAAATGCGTTCAATTTCCTTAAGCAATTCCATCTTGCCATGTTCATACAGATGTCGTTCCAGTTCCGGAGATGAATCGAAGTGATCTTCAATAGCCCGCTTGGCATGACCAGAAATAATCAGAATCTCATTGATTCCACTTTCCAGGATTTCTTCCACAATATACTGAATCGTGGGCTTGTCCACAATGGGCAGCATTTCTTTAGGCATAGCCTTAGTCGCCGGGAGAAACCGGGTTCCGAACCCTGCCGCCGGGATAACCGCTTTTCTTATCTTCTTCATAACCTGCTCCTTATGTCTCTTATTTTTATAATATTTTATCTTCCTTATGTTAACCACCCCATGGAAAAAAGTAAAGTGCAGCTGCCACATCAACGGGCAGCCGCACTTTATAGTTTATCCAATCAGAATGCCGGATCTTCTTTGATCTTTCTCTTTCTGTCCATGGTCATGGCATTCTCTGCGTTGATAGCATAGGCCGGGGACGAGAAATCATAGGCTTCGTGATAGAACGAAGTCCGGGCCTGGAACAGGCCAGACAGAGTATCAAATATCAGGTCATTGGTAAATAGTGTATGTTCGTGTACCTTGAGCTGTTTCATCAGTTCCGGATATTTTGCCTGGTATGACGGGGACAGATACACGAAAAACGGAATATGGACCATATCGAAATAGAATGGTGACGTGCCATGGAAATGCTTCATATTTTCCCCGTGATCAGAGAAATAAACCATAGCCTGCAGATTCATATTATCCCGGGCATAATTGAAAATGTTCTGCATAATCCAGTCATCATAAGCAATGGTCATATCATAATCATGGTCCGGGTTATTCGGAGAAATACCAAACTGATTCCACCGGGATACTGGAACACGGGTCTTATAGGTATAATGGCTGCCGGTAATATTGATGAACACCACCCGTTTCTTTGCCGGCGGTAATTCTTTCAGCACATTCAGAGCATATTCATCCGGATTCTGTTCCCAGTAGGTATGGTCACAGCGTTCCGCAATCATGGTCACCCCTGCACTGGACAGGGAACTGCGGTTTTTGAAGGAAATCCAGTCGGTAGCAAATCCTGCCTTACGAAGGGCATCCACCAGGCTCACTACATGACGCAAGTCATTATCCCCATACTGGTTGGCGCTGGTCAATGCATAGCTAAGGGACATAAGCGTATTCGGGAAATTGGAATACGCCTTATATCCCAGGGCGAAATCCGGAGTCTTCGCCATAGCCGAAAGCCAGGGCGTATTATTTTCCCGGTAGTCCGGAGTAAATGCCTTCATATGATCCCGGTTCGCACTTTCCCCGATAATGACGATGTACGTGCCATCCGGCGCATTCTGCCCTTCCTCGAGAACCATGGTCCCTACATTTCTATTAATGTTATTATTCATCTGGGAAAGTACCTGGAAATCACTTCCCTTGCTTTCTACGGCACGATAAATATTAACCGGGAATACATGGGTAAACATGCGGTAAAATCCGCCGATAAACAGAATGGTAACAAACACCAGTCCGATTTTTCCCTTTCCAGTATGACTCTTTACCGGGTTCTCACAGGAAGCAGCGGCCCGGAGCAGAGAGAATGAACCTTTCATGGAAAGAACCAGAAGCAATACAATCAGCACCAGGGAACCAACAGCCATAGCCGGCGAAGCCACGGTAGTGAAAAAGGATTTCACTTCATCACTGTGCGTAGCCATAATAGCCATCATGGCAAACATGTCCATTTCGCCGCCCATGACCACATAGTATCCCACATAGACAAATGGCATCACCAGAAGGAACAGAGCCAGCAGGCCCTGCAGAATCCCCCAGGGAATCCTGACCTTTGGACACCGGCGGCTCCACACCCCCAGCACATAAGGCAGCGAAAAAATCAGCGCTGCATACATGTAATAATCCCCTAAATGCTTCTTTTCCGGAAGGTCAGCAAATCCATAGCCCCAGGTAAAGACAGCTGCCCACAGCAGAGGCAGCACCACAGCCCAGGGAAGGAGCTTCTTCAGATATGAATCCGTAAACACGGAATTCATTCCCAGGGACACGATCCACACCACCACCACGGACGTAAGAAGCCGTGGATTCATATAACTGGCCAGCGTCGGATAGTCTCCTCCCAGTTTTAAGATGCCCGCTGCCACCACTACAAACAGAAGGGCAGTAAGCAACGACCGTTTTATACTTTGTTTCATTCTTTTTCCTCTTGCAAACAAACAACCGGAAACCGGTTTCATAACACATTAAGAACACTCCTATAGTAGCAGAAAATGCATTTTCAGGCTAACTTTTCTCCTGCTTTTTTATTTGGCGAACTACTGGTTATCGTCTATACTTAGAAGAAGATTTTCAAGGAGGATTTTATGAGTTTCTGGTACAAAGAACGACAGAAAATGGCCCTCTGGTGGAATGGGATTTCCCGGCAGGAAATCCACAGCTACATATACACCGCCGTGCTTTTTCTGTTTCTCACCTTTTTATATTTTCTGAGTATCCATATTTCCGGCCTGTTTACCTGGTATCGATTCCAGCGCAGCATGGTGGAATGTTTTATCATGCTGTTCCTCACTCAGCTCATGACAGGAAAAAATATGCTGCATCCCTTCTGGCGCATCGGCTATATCCCGTTTGCCCTGTGGATTACCATTTTCCCGTACTGTCTCATTCACGCCCCCAACGGTTCCCTCCACTTTGACTTCAACCATCTCACGCCGTACTTCCTCACCGCTTTCGGTGTACTCCTGTTCCTCTTTTTCATGATGAACATCATCTCCCGGGCCGTCCTGGGAAAGAAAATGATGGCCGCCATCGTGCTGGCCACAGTAGGATACTTTTCCTTCAGCCCGTTCATCTATCTGCTCCACTACCAGCTCACAGGTCTGGTACTTTCCCCCAGAGAACTATTCTTCGCAAGCCACATGCCATGGGACTGGATTACCCATATTATCTATCCAAAAACCGGAGCTATCGGTCTTCTTGCCACCCTGTGCGGCATGATCATATACCTTGCCCTATACTGCCGATGGATATGGAAAAGTGCCTACCATCTGGCCCCCCGTTGGAAAGATCAGCATGGCACGCAGATTTCCATCCTCTACCGCCTCCTCCAGCTCCTCGTATTCGCCGGCTGCCTCTGGCTCCTCATCCGCTGGAGCAGTGAATGCTTCCCTATGAAGGAATTCAACAGCATTGATGCTTATGAGCAGTACCTGGATGCGATTACACGTTCCAATCTGTAAACAGATTCTCTAAAATCGTCATTCATCACTCTATGAACCATCCGACACTGGCCCCTGACTGCTGAAAACCTTGCCGAATCGCCAGACCGTATCAGTAAATCGTTGATTATATTACAGAAGCAGTAAAAGCGACTATGAAAAATGAGAAATCATGTTTCATAGTCGCTTTTAAATACCCGTATTCAGGATCAGTCTTTTTGCATCTTTCGATTCATCTGTTGTGTTTTATTGTTCTTATGGCGGGCGTAAATCCGGCAGAGCCATAACTGATTGTGCAAAATAGCCCAACCGAGTAATTTATCCCGTATGCGCCCGGAAATTGAATAACGTTTTAAATCTCTAAGTGCCTTTATGATATTCTTCCTGTCTTCCTCTGTCAGATCATGAATTACTGTATCCATAGCATAGGCCTTTATGTATCCGGACATAGCCCTTGCCGCACAGGGTTCCACATTTTCAGGATACGCCGTTTCAGAACATTTCATTCGATAATACCAAAGGAAAGCATTCCCAAGATATTGCTTTCCGTTAACAGTATGGCGGATTGAAAACGGGCTATCCACAAGATGATAATAAAGAATGTCCGGAAGAACCCGGAACCCCCTGGCTTTATCAAAAATCCGAATGGTCATATACCCATCCTCTCCCGACCTTGCCAATTCTGAAGGGACTGTTTCCCCTTCCCAGTAGGCACGGCGTGTCCCATACGTCCAGATGGTGGACAGATTCGCATTCAGAGCCTGCTGTTTCCAGTATGCAGCATCCGAAATATTCTTCCGGATTCGGTTATCTGCCCTGCCTCCGTTCTCCCAAAAATACTGTGTTCCATAAACGACAACATCAGCACCACTTTCCAGCAGAGGTAATGTCTTTGCCAGCAGATGTTTATCTGCATAATCATCTGCATCTACCCAGAAAACATATTCGCCTCGCGCTGCTCTGATCCCATTCTCACGAGTCCGGGTTATTCCCTGATTGGCCTGATGAATCACCCGGACATATGCATACCGGCTGGCATATGCATCCAGAATCGCCGCACTTCCATCCTTTGAACCATCATTAATAAGAATCACTTCATACGGTTCATCCGTTGTCTGATTTACCGCACTGTCTATAGCACGACGAATTGTATTCTGCGCATTATACACCGGAATGATAATTGAAGCCTTTATTAGCATATATCCCCCACAATTACTGTGAACTCAATACATTTGGCAAGTTAAAAAAGCTGATCATACTCTTGTTCTGATTTTACTTTTTTCAGCTGATGATGCGGCCTCTTATCCATCTGCCTATCCCACCATACCCATGCCTTATCTAGCATTATCTGACCCCGGTGTCGTAATCGGTAGCTCGGGCCTGTCGGTACAAAGACCGCTTCACTCCACAGGTTCGGATCATCTTCCGCCTCTACACGAACCACCAGTTTTCTGTCCAGCTGACGGATCTGTGCGTTCACCGATTCCAGCGTGGTCCTCTGGCCATTAACCTTCCACCGCACAGGTCCCTGTATCCCATAAGTATACGCAGAGATTTCTGTCTTTTCTCCCGGATAAACTGCCCAATCATACGCAAAATGTCCATTCGCACAAATCTGCAACACCGATACAGGCAGATTAACGTTATCAAGGATTTCCCACTCAGAAATACCCGCCTGATTTCCCTGGGATTCAAGAATCTCAAATTGCACCCAGGTAACGCCCTTCTGCACAGGAACGACAATCCGGGTTTCCTTCCCCTGCTTCCTAAAAGGTCCCACGAGACCGGAAAATCCGGTGCTGAATGTCAGTTTTCCTTTTAATATACGGCTTTCTCCATCAATATTCCCGTAAAAGACCACTGCCTGTATGGTCTGCGGTGTATTAAAGTCACACCTGCACCATTTTTCCTTGTCCTCTGGCTCAGGCACCCAGAGATAATTTTCCATCACTGGCTTCTTGTCGGTAATATGTTCCGTATTCATCATCATGAAATCATGAAGATAATCCCCATTACCGGAGGAAACGGAAACTTTCCCTTCATATATCCGGTTTTCGGTCCGTCTGAGCCAGAAGACCTGATCACCGTTGATAAGGCGGACAGCCCGGGTGGATGCCTTCTGTGACATATGGCAGGACAGTGCCTTATAGATAACATTGTCCTTCATCCATGGCCGGCAGGCCTCGTCTACAGGAAACCGTATCCGATTCCCCCATTCATACACCGGATTGTCAGTTTCATAAGCCTTATCCCAGAGCTGATCTGTATTAATCACTGAGGACAGTAAATGTGGCCCATAAAAATCTTTTCTTCCTTCAAATCCGGTAGAATAGCAAAATCCCATAAGCACCACCGGTCGGTACTCATGACAGGTATGCAAAATAGACTTCATAGCATGCAGGAATCCCAGATAGCATAACCGATGGTCCGGATGAGAGTCAAAATCTGTGGCCATAATCATGGCTGGTTTATCCCGCAGAATGACATCCTTTATATCCTGAACCAGTCCATCCCATGTATAGGCCTGGTGCTTTCCCCGATACTGCATGGCAAAATCCGCATGGGTTTCCAGCCCATAGGTCTCTGATTGTCCGTCACGCCCGATAAGCGGACACTTACGACCATTTACAAAGACATTGCGTTCCCCATGCACACCGCCATCCGGATATCCGAGGAATACAATGTCCCTTTCCGGTACACCAAGTACCGCCAGTGCCTGTATAGCCTCTTTCAGGCGAATAAACCCAGGGTACTTCCAGTCACCATTGGTAGTAAACACACAGATAACGCGGATACCCAGCTTTCTGGCATGATAAATCACCGTACCGGCCAGGTTAATTTCGTCATCTTCGTGAGGAATAATAACCATCAACGTGCGGGACGATTTATCCAGTCCTTCAAAAAAAGAGAAAACTCCATTATTTTTTGCCTGCGATGACATCCTGCAACAAGGCCTCCCATTCATTCCAAATCTTCTCAGGCGCATACCATTTCATGCTCTCTGCTGCCTGCAGCCCCATAATCTTTCGTTTTGATGCATCCTTCATCAGTGACCGCAGGACAGCGGCCAGAGAATCCACATTTCCATTCTCTGCCAGCCGCCCGGTGACTCCGTCCTGAATCAGATCTTCCACACCGGTACACCCTTTGAACCCTACGGCAGGAACCCCGGCAGCCATGGCTTCCGTAAGCCCAAGCCCCCAGCCTTCTGCCCGGCTCGGCAGACAGAAGACGTCACTGCGGGCATATACATCTTCCACTCGAGTTGTCTGCCCCTTAATAAATATTCTATTTGACAGGGAATGCTTATCCACCCATGACTGTATACTGCGCCCATAGCTTCCAGAATACCCCCAGAGCTCTACATTCCAATCGGGAAAATCCGATGCCAGGCTGGCAAAGGCCTTACAAAGAAGGTGCTGTTGCTTATTCCTTGTCAGACTCCCCACACAGGAAATCAGATGCTTTTCTTTCTCTTCTCCCGGATGCGCCTTCTTTATCGGTGGATAAACCGGATTTCCGATAACTTTCACGAAAAGATTCGGAAAGACCTCCTGCGATATTTTCAGCCCTGACGGGAGAAGAATCTGAAGAGCCCTGCATTTCCCAATCGCCTCTTTCTCCACCTTCGACATGCGTGGAAAAAGATATCGGGGATGAGAATGCATCATCTGTATCACTGGTACCATACAATGCGCATCCTCTATCACATATTTAGTAGATGGGATCGAACAGGAAAGAACCACATCGGCCGGATGCTCTGCAAGATACTTCTGAATCTGCAGCCCATACTGACGCCCCTTGAACCGCGCGTTCAGTTCCTGTCCCCCGGATTTTGAAAACACCCGGACAACTTCCCGTAAGACACGAAGTCTTACGGGAAGTTTTTCAGAAATAATTTTCTTTCCATCCTGAAAGAGGATGTTATGCTGAATCACCCGGCTATCCAGAGGAAAATAGGGATTGCCTTCACAGTAATCCCTGTACAGTATAGTCACTTCATGCCCCCGACGAATCATTTCGTTGGAAAACTGGCAAACCACTTTCTCCACTCCCCCAGGATTTCCCACATAATGAGTTCCAAAATGGGCAATAATTATATGCATGGTTCCTTCCTTTCAGAAATCCTTATAAGCAAGGATTACTCCGCTTTTACTTCTTTTAAACTTCAATTCTCAATTGATCAAATATTACTATAGTTATTTGTTATTTTCCTGATTTCTCTCAAGTTTTTTTATCTCATGATTGGCATACCATCTGCAGGAATCATATATTGCCAGTAATATTCTCATTTGTCTCTCAACACTATTTCTTCTTTAATCGCATATAACCCAAAGGGATAAAACTGCCCATTAATGCAAAATACATCCTTGCGGGAATTTTATTTATTATCGTGGTATCCACAAACCCCTGCAGGAAAAATGATAGGAAAATCATATAAACCGCCAGTGCGAAGCCTGGATCTTTTTTCATTTTCACGAGTTGTGTCAAAGTGACAGCCGACATAATAACAAAAAATCCATATCCGGCAAAACCAACTATACCGCTCGTTGATAAGAAGAACAATAGCATATTATGTGGCATGGAATGGCCTTTTTCATGGATATCTGCAGGTCTGTATTGTCCATAGTATTCCTCGCCCCAATGACCCGCACCGACACCCAGGAGCTTATGATCTTCCCACATGGCTATGCTGGCCTGAATCATCTGTGCTCTTTCTCCCCCAGCCCGTGTGATAGATTCCCCTTTTTCAGCCAATTCTATAACATCAACATTCCTCTCCTGTCCCATATGATGAAGGACCAATCCGCCACCAACAAGAAGGACTATGATTAACCCCCAGACATATCCATTAAACTTAACAACTTTGTATTTTTTTAAACTTATGTATGTCCATAACATCCCCAGAATAACAGCTCCTACCAGTGCAAGTACGGCTCCTCTGGAACCAGTAAGATAAAGACACACCAACTGCATAATTATTGTTAAGAATGATAAAACTTTATATGCATGCTGTTTTATTTTCATTACATAATAGCCCAATATTGGCAGAGCAAGATTAATCATCGTACCAAAATGGTTTGGATGAGCATAAGAACTTTTTATTCTTACCCCTGGATTTATATGCCACTGGTATAAACCGATACAACAGGCAATCATTGCTCCAACCAGGATTCCCCAGCGAAATCCTTTTTCTGCGTCATATTTGCTCAAAATCCACCAGCTTGTGAAAAAAGGGATACAAAGCTCAGCATAGTCAAGTGATTTCACCAAATCTAATCGATTGCCATGTAATACGGCAGTAAGTATAAAAAGCAGATAAAACCCCAGAATTCCTGCTATCATCAGGCAGAATGGCCTGCTTCGTTTCGGGAAAAAAGAGCATTTCTTTCTTAAAGAATATATACCGTCCACAATAAGGAAGAAAGCAAAGACAATCAGCGCATAACTAAAATACGATGCTTTAAAGCACCATGAAAGTATCACAAGAATTAAAAAAATAGATATATTCGCAATTTGATCAATCCGTATATTACGCATCACTTTTTATATCTTTTCCCTTTCTCAAATCAAAATGGTTGCAGCTCTTGTTTTCCCATTATTTCTTCAATGCCGGATCTTCCATCACTTTATGCTTGCCATGGACGGTCAGTGCCTTATCTGCTGGCAGGGAATATTTATCATCGGTTATATCATACTGTGCCTGCTGATAATTATTTCCGGCAAGTAGAATTCCGCTCAGGGAATCAAACATCAGGTCGTTGGTGAAGAAATCATCCTTATGTTTTTCTACGTTGCTTACGAGCTGTGGATAATCCTTCCGGTATTCCGGAGAAAACCAGAAGAATACCGGAGTATGTACCATGGCAAAGGTAAATCCTCCTTCTCCATGTCCATTAGCCATATCTTCTCCATGGTCGGAGGTATAAATCAGAGCTTTCAGGTTCAGGTTCTTTTCTGCATAGTCAAAAATCCTGCCCATAATTTCGTCCGTATACTTAACCGATGTATCATACTGCACCACATTGGCTTTCGTGCTATTGTGTACTTCCGGATAGCCGGCCGGATACCTGTCCATGTATCGAGTGTGGGATCCATACATATGGATAATCATAAAATTATTTCCGTCTTTCGGCACTTTCTTCAGCAGATCCAGAAGGGCTTTGTCATCTTGCGGTGCCGGATTGGTCCATAGTTTATGCTTTGCCGCTTCTGCTACCACTTCATAAGCCGCCGTGCCATTTGCCGTGCGGTTTTGGTTGCTCAGCCACCAGGTTTCATATCCCACCTTATTAGCTACGTCCAGAATGGAGACCGCATCAGAGAATTGCTGATTCCCGTACTGATTTTCACTGGTCAGAACCTGTTCCAGGGCCAGGGCGGTTGCCGGGAAATTGGAATAAGCCTTCTTATACAGAATAGCCTGATTATCCTTAGCCATTCCGGAAAGCCACGGGGTGCTGTCTTCCTTCAGTTCCGGATTGAACGCAGTCATGCGGTCTCTGCTTTCACTTTCCCCGATAATCAGGATAACCGTGCCCTGAAGCGGTTTTACCTGCTTATCTGTAATCTGCAGTTTCTTATAATTGTCCGCATGGAACTTTTCTGCCTGGATAATGTTGGCCTGATACTGTCTGGCCAGCTTCAGTTCATACAGAGGATAGCACCTGGGGACCCAGCGGCGGATAGTAAGTCCTGCCAGAATAATGAGAAGGATAATGATGACCTTTCTTACCTTTCCATTCCATACAGGGTTCAGAGCCACCTGCTGATTCTCCTTATCCTTACCGGTGGAAATCCAGCCAAGGAAAAGACTGTACGCTATAATCAGAATCGCCATCAGCCCCAGCCCGGCCAATCTGGCTGTATCAAAATGGGTCATCATAAATCCCACGGTTTCCTGCCAGCTGGTCATAATGACAGGAATCATATCTTCCGCCGGGAACATGTTATTGTAAATAAAGAAATATACCATATAGGATATGGCGGAGACACTGAAAAACATGACGGATAAGGCCATAATGCCTGTTACTACCGGGCGGATTTTATGATTCTTTTTCCTGCCTCCGCCAGAAGTGTCAGCACAATACCCACAGAAAGAGCGCTGAGATAATAGGGATTCACCAGATCAAAATCCGCATGCCATCCATACAGGGAAGTTCCTATGACATAGGGATAGACCCCCGTCATGAGCAGGTATATACATCCTGCAGGACCCCATACTTTTGACAGAAGATGCTTTTTTACCACCACCTGCCCAAAGAAGAGAACAGCAAATCCTATGGCAAAATCCCGCATACTGTTATGCCATGACAGAATGCGCCCTATGCCGCAGAGATAAAACCATCCGAAGGTAGTCACCTGAAGAAGCAAGGCCTCTGCAGCCGCTTGAATTTCAAAATCCCATTTCTTTACCATCTTACAAAAATTCCTTTAACTCTTTACTATTGGCAATCCGTGTCTTATTGCATATCCTCTGCAATATGCATCTTTCCATGCATGGTGAGCGCCTCTTTCTCTGTCAGAGCATACGAAGGGCTGGACAGATCATAGGCTTCTGTCCGGCCATAATTATCTGCGCCTATGAGTCCGCATAGGGTATCAAACACCAGATCATTAGTAAAGACACAGCTTTCATGACGACGGAGAAATTCTGCCTTTTCCTTATGCTTCTGCTGATACGATGGAGAAAGGTAAATCCACAGGGGTATCCGGGTCATATCAAAGGTAAAATGTCCGGTCCCGTGCGTATACTTCATATCTTCGCTGTGATCCGATACATACATAATCACCGATGCGTGAAGTGTTTCCCTCGCTTTTTCTGTCATTTTCTGCAAGATGTGGTCCGTATAAGCGATGGAGGTGTCATACTCGGAAATCTTTTTATTATTTCCTGGAATCACCGGGAATCCCGTTGGATATCTATCTCCGTACCGGAGATGGCTTCCCATTATATGCAGTACTACAAAATGATGCCCTTCCTGGGGAATGGTATCCATTACATCCAGAAGCTGGGCATCGTCACCGGTTGGCGCCAGGACTTCCACTACATGGTCGGCTGTCTGCATAATATATCCGGTCTGATAATCATTAGCCTTATGGTTCGTACACCACCAAGTGGTATATCCAGCGGCCTTCGCTGCATCTATCAGGGTGACCAGATAGTCTGGTGATTGGTGATTATACTGGTTCATCCCGGTAATCATACGGCTTATGGTCTGTGCTGTCTGGGTAAAGCAGGCATAGGTTTTCGGGAAAAAGAAGAACTCCGGCTTATTCCTCATAACAGACTGCCATGGCGTAGTTTCTTCAGCATACGCCGGATTAAAGGCTTTCATATGGTCTCGATTGGCACTTTCCCCGATAATCAGAAACACATTTCCCTCCGGATGTCCAGCCAGATTGACCTTGAACCGTCGAGCCAGATTGTCCGCATGAATATCTCCTGCTCTTTTCATTTCCCGTATACTCTTCCGGGCCAGACGGATTTCGCGTAGGGGGAAACAATTCATGGCGTATTTTACCATGATGGCAACAGAAATAAGCGTTACAATCAGGCCTGGGGCCGTCCACTTGCCGCCTGCCTCACCCATGCCTGCCCACACCAGGGCTATACTTGCCAGTACCAGCACCAGGAATCCGGCAACCGCTGAAAACAGTAAGCTCTTCTTTATCTGTCCATCCAGAAATGCTTTTATTTCCTTCCGGTTCGTAAGCAACACAGGCAGCATATCTTCTGCCTGAAACAGATTTCTATAGGTGAGAAAATAGATGCCATACACAAAAGCTGCTCCCAGGGACCATACCAGCAGAATGGCTTCCAGGCCGGCTACAAGTCCGGTCCCTCCCCACGGCGAATGTGCCAGCAGCAGGAAAAAAGCGGATCCTGCACTTCCGGTAAGGAACTCCCCTTTGATGCGGGATAATTCCCTGTCCTCCCGGGACTGTGCCTGCCCACGGCACCCCATATAGGGAAGTGTCCAGAGCAGCAGAATACACAAAGACGGCAGCGACACTGCTGACGCCAACTGCAAAGAACCGGCCCATGCCGCTGCCAGAAGGAGCAATCCTCCCAGAATCCCCATGCGAAGACCGCGCCACTTAAGTATATGCAGACAGCCAGAAAGAGCCGCCACGCCATAAATACCCGACATGACAATCAGGATAAGTAAACTATTTTCCCACATAAGACTGCGACTCCTTTATGACAGATGTAAAAAACATGAGCTAAAGCTCATGGGCTGCAAGCCTTCGGCTCGGGATTGCAAAATGGCTCCGGGACTTTCGAGGAGTGGATTCTGCAAATAACCTCTTTAATATCAACAAAGAGTAACATATCCCAGTCATTCCTTTGCTCTGACATACAGCATTCTACTTTCCACCACCAGCCAGCAAAGACCGGGCTGTCAATAGTATGGAAATCAAAGATTTCATAATTTTATGGACTTACAGCCAATGACGACAAGACCTTGTCGTCATTCCCCCTCTCTCCAGAGAGAAAAAAGCACCCCATTTTCCCGTTTACGGGTCTTTGCATCAGCCGGACCTTTAATGACACCACCGACCTGCTCCCGCATAGGATGTACGGCCCTGTGAACCCCTGGAGATTCACACCAACAGCGAACGTTCACACCTTTGTCTTTATGTATTCCACATACCAGTGAATCATATCTCCGTACTTATGCTGCATTCTGGCTGTTCTGGCGGCCTGGTGGAGATTCTTTCTTCCCTTTGGCGGAACCAGAGGATAATCTTTCCATGGGGATTCATTCTGCAGAGCAGCATATTCCTGGACAGCCGGCCAGTTCTGTACCCAGCTGTGCCATGGTTTTGCATGACCGGCAAAATGAATAATAACCTGTTTCTCATAGGGTTCATTTTCCGGCTGTTTTGCAAACAGTGACTGGCGGTCCAGATTATACAGGTAATTGTATTTCTTTGGGAGATATTTCACCCGGCCATCCAGCATCTGGTTGTGAATGTCCTGATCGTGGTGAGACAGGCGGTTTCCGACTTTAGCAACGTTTTCCTGTGCCCGCCTTACGATATCATCAAACAGGCTATCGTTCATCCACTGGTCAATATTGATAAGCATCATGCCCGCATTGAAGTATTTGGATGTTCCCACCCGTTTCGCATTGCTTTCTTCCCGGCGGTCTGTCACTACAGCGGCATCGAATCCGGAAAGGTCCATCTTCCAGAGAGGGGTCACCTCCCCATGGCACATCATATCTCCATCCAGATATAATACCCGGTCGGTTAGGCTGGCCAGGGTAGGCGCCACGAGGAAGCGATAGAAAAAGGCAGCCACTCCGTCTGACAGAAGCAACGTGGTAAAGCAACTGTCATCAATAAGATGCACATACACAGAGGCCCCGGTCATCTGGGAAAGAGAAATAAGATGTCCCCGTTCTCTGTCACTCAGATTATTGACGAAAAAATGAAAGCTCAGCGGCATGTCCGGGTTCCACTTGCGTACGGACAGCGCTACCACGCCCATATGGGAAATATAATCCGCTGTGCCTGTAAAGGCGATATGAAAAGATTTTTCTTCCCCGCCTCTGCCCAGGCGAATAGTCTTTATGATTGCATTACTTAATACGTTTGCCATAATCTCCTCTTAATCTGCCAGATACCTGTATAATCTGGAAAAAGCTTCCACATCCTTCATGTGAAAGACATCCAGCGCTTTGGCCAGATGACCGATAAGCGCATGCTTTCTTAGAAAGGTTCGTGCCCACTCTCTGGTTTCTCCGCCCGCCTTATCGGCGTACCCTTTTTCCAGTGCTTCCACATAATCCTTCCGTGTATAAGGCTCCCGGAACAGGGACAGGAGAAGGAGCAGGTAATCCAGTGTCTTCCGTTTCTTTATGTTTTCTGAACGCGGCTGGTTTTCCCAATCGAGAAGTGTCACCTTTCCCTGGTTAAAAAGAAAATCGCGAAGTGCCGGACGTCCATGGGTCATTCCCGCCTGATGGAGTTCTCCCAGCGCCTGACCTGTGCGGATTAAAATTTCCAGCTTTTCTTCCTTACTGACATCCCTACGCCGCATCCAGTGGTTAATATTTTCACCCGCCGCCCGGGTGACCATGCAGTCTGCATCGAGATACACAATCTCCGGAGAAAGTCCGGTCAGCGTATGGGCAATAGACGAGCGCGCTATTTCTGTATAAAACTGTACATTCACTGACGATTTGGCAAACTGATTTCTTCCATTGGAAAGCCGGCGCTTGATCCAGTAGGTCTGCCCTTCCCAGATAAATGCAATATTTCTGTCTTTCTTATGCTCCGCAATAGCGGCCTTCACCGCCTGGCGGAACGCTTCATCTGTAATCATATTTTTACTCCCGCTTCGATAGATAAGCGTATGTACACGCTTCTGCTCATGCTATTATAGCAAGGATTCACCATGCTTGTAAAAAACGACAGATTCAGTGTTTCTCCCTGTTTTTCCGTTTCCCTGTGGTTTATCATTTTTCTTATCCCGTTGTATAATATGGGGGATAACTCATATTTTTCTTTATTTATACATTTCCATCAGGGAGGATGTACATTATGAAAACCGCAGGATTGGCTGATAAAGCGATGATGAAACGGTGTGTTATCGTCTTCGTGGTCACTGTGATTGGCACCCTGTTATATGCCATAGGGATGAATGCTTTCTTTGTACCTCATCATTTCCTGGCCGGAGGGCTGGCCGGTATCGCCATGATTATCTATTACCTTACCGGTTTCCCCATTGGTACAATGAACCTTCTCTTAAATATTCCGCTGCTGATTCTTTCCCTCCGCTATATGGGAAAGTTTTATACGGCGGTTTCCATCCTGGGAACAGTAACGCTGTCATTTTTTATTGATGCTACCGCCTTTCTCAGCCAGTCCATCATTATTCAGAGCCCACTGGTCTCTGCCATTACCGGTGGTTTCATCATCGGTATCGGCACCGGCCTTCTGTACCGCTATAACACCAACAGCGGCGGACTGGACATCGTAGGCGCCATTTTAAAGAAATACTACAATCTGGAAATCGGCAATGTGGTCTTTGGCCTGAACGTGATTATTGTAGGCGCCAGTGCCGCCATATTCTCCCTGGAACGTGCCGTATGTACCTTAATCGGCATGTACCTTACCGCCAATGTGGCTAACCGGGTCGTTATCGGTACCGCGCAGAGAAAAGCGGCGTTCATCGTATCCAGAAAGCCTCTGGAAATTACCGATGGCATTCTTCGGGAAATCGGTCATGGTGCTACACTCCTGGACGGCCAGGGCGGATTCAGCGGCGCAAGAAAACAAATCGTTTTTGCCATCATTGATCTGACGCAGATTGCCAAACTCCGCCAGCTGATCCATGTCATAGACCCGCATGCGTTTCTGTTCATTATGAATACCACTGACGTTATCGGTCAGGGATTTACCACACCGGTGGCCACACCTGTCGAAAAAAATCTGCAGCATTCTGCCCGCTATGTAGTAAATGAAGACGGGGAACTGGTTCCTACCAAATTCTGGCAATATGAAATGGACCAGGAAGCCAATCCCACACCGGATAAGGAAACCTATCCCGAAGTCCGGGCAGATGATAAGTAAGGAGGTTCTTTTCACCATGAAAAAATACTTAGCATTACCTCTGTCATTATGCTTTTTCCTGCCCCTATCCGCCAGCGCCTATACGCCGGCCGGCACCGCGCAGATTATTCACTCCTCTGCAGAAACAGGACAGCTGTACTTTTCTACAGCCAGCGAAGGAGACATGAATTTTTCCTCTGCCTCCACCATGTATTTCAACGATGAAACCGGAGCCCTGCTGGCCTTCACCGTCAACGCCGACGGCCACACTATGCACGCCTCCATCCGCAAGAACGGAATACTCATCTGGGAAGAATCCTTCCCGGATACCACACAGAAATACTCTATCACCAGAAAAACAGACAGCATATCCCCCTATTTCCTTATGAACCTGGGAAATCGGACGTATGTTGCAAGATATGATAAGGATGGGAAGATGGAGGTCCAGGAACTCCGAACAGACGTCAGAAAATCAGACATCAGACCGGAAGCCTAAGCATCTTCCTTTCAGACTTAAAAGATAGATATGAGATATGAGGTTTGAGAGAGAATAAGGAAAATCCTTTAATGAGAACATTCCACTTCACCTCTGCAATCCTCAACAATAAAAAGCGACAGGAAATTTCCTGTCGCTTTTTTGTCTGATGCCTGAAGAAAATTTTTCGAGTTTTGTGTCTGATGGCCTGCATTCTGCAGGCGGTCTGCCTTTACACAAAGACTCATCTCTAATACCACTCGGCAATCCAGTTATCTTTTTCCGGAAGTATGCCCATCATGAAACGGGATATCTTTTCTTTTATGGCTTCGTCTTTTGTAAGCCAGGTAATCTGGTTTCTCTTAAGAAGTTCATTGAAATCGGAGGTCCCGAAGACAAGTTCTGCCAAGGTATTCACATTCATGCAGAACGAGGGTTCCGGGATATGGTTGCCCAGATTGATTCCGGAGGTGTCTTCGATGTGCAGACGGAGTTTGTAGAAGATATCATCCTGGAGAGCATGAATTTCCCCATCTTCGGCCCGCACCATATATATCCCATTGTTTTCACTCAGTACCGGATCTACCAGCTGGAATGAATATTCTCCATGTATCTGTTTCTCACAGGGCAGACCATCAATGACCCCTACCGGATCGGTGATGCGTGCCATCATGAACGGGAAGGTGCGGTTTTCAATATATGTATGTTCCGCCCCATTAGGCCAGTAGTAGAAGGAACAGTCGTCCAGCGGTTCATACCATATGCACCGATCAATAGAACCGCGGTGCCCGGCCATGAAAGCATAAAGTCCCCTGCGACCGCGATCCGATGAATACGCCATTTCATTGGCTATAAGACGCCTTCCGTCCATACCATAGCATAAATACCCTATCGGACCCGTTTCATCGCCTGTAACGGCGATATAGCCCTCATTCAGCTGGCCTTCGATAAAGGTCCGCCATGTCTTTTCGTCGCGCTGGGTAAATCCGTTCCTTCTTTCTGTGAATTTCTCATATACGGAAGCCAGAATATGCCATTCATCGGGAGAAGAAACAGTCATTGCCTTTTCCGGTTTTTCCCCAATCCGTGCCAGCCATTCCGGAGCAGCACTGCGTTCCCACTGCTGTACATAGAAGGAACAGCCCAGAGGCATATAGAAAGAGGCATCCGATGGCATAAGGATGACTGCAGATTTTCCACGGGACCTAGATATGCGGAAAGCATTCTTCAGCAGCTTACTGGCAATTCCCCGGCCTCTGGCAGCTGGGTGCGTTGCCACACCTACCATATAATCCACGGGCATACTGTTCCCCCGAAGATTCAGGGTATACGGCCTCAGATGCAGATCCGCCGCAATGTGCTGGTTTTCTTCGGCCACCACTACATCATCCATATGACACGCCCGGGAAAAATACCACTGAAAAAATGGTTCATCCGGCTTTTCAAAACAATAGGCCCACAGCGCTTCAATCGACTTACAGTCTGCTTCCGTCGCTCTTCGAAACTGCATCTTGCTTCACCTCTCCTGACTTTTCCTTACTTGCCCAGGGTACCTGCCAACACGACATTATACTTTTCTGCAAAGTGATCCGGGTTATATTCCATCTTAGCCTGACGGAGTCCTGGAACTCCCAGATCTTCTTCCCGATTCACAAATTCTGTATCTGCAAATTCATGGAGAATGAAATCCCGGTTAATGGCCTGATAAAGTCCACGGATTTCCGGATTAGCCTTTTCAAAATGAATATGGGCCACCTGGTCATTCATCTTATCCCCAATGGTAAAAGCTTCAATCTTTCCGTAAATGCGGATGACGGCTCCTTTTACCCCCAGGGCATCCCAGTTATCAAAACAGAGTCCAATGGAATATTCTTCATCTTCAATATCTCCATGGCGTTTGAACCATTCGGCAGAAGCCTGTTTTACTTCTTCCATATTTTCGTGGGTAATCGGTTCATATACATAGTCCGGATAGGTTCTGAGGAATCCATTGAGATGATTCTTCTTCATACGAAACTTTTTCCCTGGAAGACGGATAAGGTCACTGGTCTTATAAATGTATTCAAAGTCATCCCGGTCTTCTTCAAATTCATATTTTCCAGGGCAGAGCTGCTTAATCTGTTCCACTACCCAGGGAGATGCCCCCATGAGGCGGAACGGCTTGCCCATGTCTTCCAGGTGCTTTCTGATGATTTCCAGGCCATGTACAAACGATGCGCCCTTTCCCTCAAATGGAGGCATAAAATAAGCCATGTCTCCACGACCGGCTCTGACAAACAGAATATTATCTTCTACTGCCCACATGGTGCTGTATGCGTGCTGCCAGAGGAACAGGGTATTAAAGGAACAGTCACACTGCTGATAATGATGTTCTCCAAAAAATGAATTGATATAATCCTTATCTTTCATCTCAAAATGATGAAATTCCATAATAACTCCTCACTGTGGTCTTTCCCACGATATATCCACTCTATATTTAATATTCTAAATCTATTAGTATTGTAGCATATACCGCAAATGGCAGGTCTCCCTTTTTCGACTGTCCTCTCTATGTGGACATTTTGACAGGGTTTATATAAACTTTACCGACATCATCTGATTTTTTCAGTTCAAAAAAAATGATTTTGTCCCCAAAATCCAGAAATTCACAGGGTTATTCTACTTATTCACCAATTCACATTTCACTATTCACTTTCTCCACAAGCGATGTAATTCCAGATATTATCGTGGGTTTAATAGATTTCCTCCGTTTCTGTAAACAGATATTCAATAACTTATTCACAGTTATTCACATTCTTCTGTGTACATCTAGAGTGTACACTTATGATAAATCCCCCATATTTTCTGATTTTTAGAAAATATTCACTATGAAGAATTCACCTTTTTCACCTGTTTTGTGGATAAACCTGTGAATAAGTTGAATAACCCGGCTTTTCATGGGAAATTCTTTACAGCAAACAAATAATCGATGAACAGATTTTCGGTTTTTCACATATTAAGATTTTACGCACTTTTTACAGGATACTGATAATATTTTCACTTGTTATCATCTCTGATTATCCACCACCAGATACCCCTTCAAAATATCGTCTGCTGGATTCTGGCAGCAAGAGGGAAAATGAAAGGGAATGGATGCTGCGTATAGCCTCTTTTATAAAAAAGTGAGAAGCAACATATCCCATGGATTCACATAGTGGAATCAAGAATGAGCTAACGCTCATGGTCGGCAAGAGTTGCTTTGCAACTCTCGGGTCGGCAAATTCCTTCGGAATTCGGGTCTGTGCCTTAACATCAAAAGGCAGGTCGGTGTGCTACTTTGGGATCACAGGGGATGGATGTTGCACATGGCTTTTTCATATAAAGCAAAAACATGGCATACATCAGCACGTTTTCCTATTTCCAACACAGAGAAATCAACTATCCCCCGACGTTCGTTGGATTCGAGACAACGGATTGTCTCGAATGCCTGCCAATCCTTAATGTCTTATATATGGCAGTCTGGCGTGGCAACAATGTCTTGTTGCCACGGGGTACAAGTCTTCTATCTAAGAAATTCATTGAATTTCCATAAAAATGGTATCCAGGTCCGTATTAAAGCCTGATAAAGGTAAGAACGCAGATTTCTGACTAAAACAAACCTGGAAATCGGGTATCACATATAACTTTTTGCGCCAGATCCCCAGAAAGGAGCTGCGTACAGGATTCTAGTCTTTTTGTAGGCTTTAGCATTCTTAGCTTTTATAAGCAATATTCCTCTTCCCCCCTTGTAAAACAGCATGTTTTACACCGCCTCGAGCCGAAGGCTTGCCGACCTATGAGCCTTGGCTCATACCGTCTCGAATCCCGAAGGGATTTGCGGACAGCAAACATAGTTTGCGGCTTTTCGGTCTACTCTATGGCGAATAGCCTCATTGTAAAAATTAAGGCATAATAAAACCACTTTCCGATTTTTTATGGAAAGTGGTTTTATTATACCCTTCGGTCTCCCCTCGCTGCCTCAAATCTCGTTGCTCAACTCGATCTTTCAGCTCATCTTTTATTTGCTAATTCCGCGTTTCAGGTACTGCCGGCCTTTCAGTTCCAGCACATCCTTAGGCCCTTTTCCAATCATGGCCATCATAAAGCGCTGACCGAAGTTCAGTCGTCTCTTATATCTTCTGGCTTCTTCAATAGCGCATAGAAGCAGTTCTCTGGAAGCTGGGCGCAAGATATGCATGATGCTGTCAATACACAGGGCTGGCACAGCCGCCTGGAACATATCGCGCACTTCGTGGTGACATTCCAGGCCGCACTGCTTAAGCATCGTAATCGCCAGGGTCATGGCTTCCACTTCTGCCATATAATAGAGAAGTGTGTTTCTATCGCTCTGCGGTGCCGGACGAATGGCATCAGCCAGTGGGAGCACCGTGAACAGTACATCATAAATGGCGCTGTTGCCCTGGAACATATCCTCTCCCAGAGTACCATTGCACTTAGCCCAACAGCGAAGGGCCTGCCAACGGTAATATTCCCGGTAGGCCGATAGCACCGGTATCTTTCTGGCCAGATTCAGGTTATGCATCCATGCTTTAAGTTCATGAAGTATGCGGGGTTCTTTTTCCAGCGCACTGACACTCTTTTCATTGTAGTGATTGTTATCATACAGTACCTGGTCGGTAGCAATCAATTTTTTAGCATTCAGCAGGACTTCACTGTTCACATACAGATCCTCATAAAGCACATCTTCCGGAAAACGGACATTCTCCCACAGATGAGCACGGTACACTTTTCTCCATACCTGGGGATCCAATCCAAGGAAAAGTCTGGCCTTGATCATATCGGAAGGAATGTCTCTGCTCTTGATATGCCAGCCCAAGAGACCACCGAGCCCCCGTTCATTTTCATCAAATACATTAAATATGGACATATCCGCATGTTTCTTTTCCATGGCCATAACCATCATGCGAATCATATCTCCATACACATGATCGTCGCAGTCAATAAAACAGATATAGTCCCCGCGGGCATGTTCCAGCCCTACATTTCTTGCCGCAGACACTCCACGGTGCGGCTGATGGAATACGGTAAGCCTTGCATCCAGGGATGCGGCCTGATCAGCAATAGCGCCACTTTTATCTGGTGAGCCATCATCGATAACCAACAGTTCAATCTTGGTATAGGTCTGAGATAAAATACAACGGATGGTTTCCTTAATGTAATCTTCTCCCAGATACACCGGCAAGATGACTGACACCAGCGGCATGGAATTGATTTCTACCATGACAAGCTCCTCTCCCTCAAAAATGCAATACAATAATTTAGTATCTTCATTATATCTTATTTTATTTCCTTTTGGCAGAGTTTCTTTTCAAAAAATTTATTTTTATTTAATATTTTTGCATGTTTATGCTGGTTTTCCTGTTTATTCTCCCGTTTACCTTTGTCCCATACGCGCTGTCGTGTTACACTGATAAGAGCAGGGCCTGGTTATATACCTGTGCCAGCGCACAGACAATTCCACATAAAGGAGGACTATAATGAAAAAACTGATAATTGCTGCAGCCGTAGGGCTGACACTGGCTGCTTCCATGCACGTTTCCGCCAATGCAGGCATTGAAGCCGGCCTCGGAACAAAGGAATCTTATATTGATGCCACAGTGCTTCCAAAACTTTCCATCGGCTATTCCCGTCTGGATCGCGATGAATACGGTGATCAGAATGATATTCATGCCCACTACAAGCTGCTGGGGGACAATCTCCAGCTGCGTGCCGGCTGGCGTAACGATATGAAGCATCAGGATGATTCCTTCTATGGTGGCGCGAAAATCAAGACCGACAGCTTTCTGGGTTTCCAGCCTTATCTCAGCTATGACTGGGGCCAGGAATTCAAGGAAACCAATGTAGGGGTGGACTATAACATTGGCATGGGCTTTGGACTCAACCTGAACTACCATAAATACGACCCAGATCATGGCAGTGATGAATCCGGCCTGGGAGTAGGGGTAAACTACAAGTTCTAAAAGAGACAGCTTCTGATAAGCTCCGAAGATGTTTCTCTAAAAGCTTATACGGCAGACTGTATTCACCGGAATCTAAAATTATAAGAACATAGCAAAAGGACGAAAAGGAATCTGATATCATCAAATTTCTTTTCGTCCTTTGATTCTGTCTGAAGGAAGTTCCATGAACTTCCGGTCTGAAGTCTGAACTGTCTGATTGTCTGTTTATAAGCTTCAGCTTATAAATCAGAACTGATGACTCCAGACCACGGTGAGCCCGTTGCCATTATATCCCGGGTTTCGACTCTTCATTCCATTGGAACAGTGCATAATGGTGTAGCCTACGGAGAAGGAATCTTTTTCTCCACTCTTCCAGGTGAGCCTGGGACCGGTTCTCCACATGAAACCATAGCCTCTGCCACCGGCAGGAAACGCCTTATTGTAAAACATAAGTGTCCCGGTGGCATCCAATCCTCCGTAGAGCTTTCCTGTGAGCTCATGTTCATATCGTCCCATAACCGATGGACCGGCACCCCAGGCATCTGAATTTCGCTTTACCTTATCATCATCTGTAAGAGTTCCGTGATTATCCGTAACGGTAAGCCCACGGTACCAGGAAATTGTTCCCCGCTGTCCCATCTTCTGATAAACATGTACCGTATCATTACTGATATGCCGGTCATTAAAGATACAAGGATGCATAGAATCATACTGGATTTCCCATGTATTCCTCATATTATTTCCATTATCTTCTGCCATAGCGGCACCTGCCGGCAGAATCGCCGCCACCCCAATAAGGACGGCAGCCAATCTTCTCATATCTTTTCTCATGGTCCAACCTTCTTTCCTTATTATTATCTATACTCTATATTATAAACAATCTGGCAGAAACCAGCTATAGTCTGTGCTGCCTGTAAGTATTTCCATCCATTGTGGAATTTCAGATACCAGGCAATGAAAAAACCAGCTATGTTTCCTGGACATCGCTGGTCTCGTATAAGGGGATTCTCAAAATCCGTGGGTATGCACATCAGGCCGGCATAGCGGAGGTCTTAAGTCTGTATGCGGTCTGTACCCTTCCTTGTTATAATGGAAAGTATACCGGATTGATGGCAACTAATCAATAGATAAACGGTTAACAATTTCTAACATTTTATTTATTAAGAAAAATTAATATTATATTTTCTTATATTAGCATACGCTTATTCTTTCCCATATGAAAAATGAGCTGTGAAAAATAATTTCTCATTTCACAGCTCATGGCTACGTCAATCATTACCTGGCAACGGTAACCCGTGCGGATATATCTTCTTTTTCTTTCGGTTCTCTTTCTGATTCCACGCCGCCAAATGGCATCTGTGCAATAAGGCGATAGCCATCTGGTACCTGGAACATATCTTTTACCAGAGGGTCGATAACCGGGTTGTAATGCTGAATATTAGCACCGACTCCTAATTCAGCAAGTCCTGCCCAGATATTGATCTGCAGCATGCCATTGGCCTGCTGTGCCCACACCGGGAAATTATCCGCATAGCGCGGGAACTTTTCCTGCAGAGCTTTCACGGTATTGTCATCAATGAAGTACAGAATGGTTCCATAAGCCGCCTTAAAGCTATCAATCTTTGCTCTGGCTACTTTACCGCCAAATGCATCATAGATACCATCCCAGAGGGCATCCTGCTTATCCCCTAGAACCACAATTACCCGCTGGCTCTTCATGTTAAATGCATCGGGAACCAGTTCAGTAGCTTCCTTAATCAGGTCAAGCACCTCGTCTTCACTTACCGGAAGCTGCCGGTTTAATGCATATATAGAACGCCGTCTTTTCAGAACATCTGTCAATCTGGTCATTGCTGTACCTCCTTCTACTGGATATATACATATATTTATTATTTTACCTTCTTCCAGCAGAAAAATCTACGAAAATGGTTCACTTTTGATTCCCAGATATCTGGTCTATAATAAAAAGGCCGATACCCGGATACCGTTGAGAACGATACCAGTATCCGGATTTCTATCGTCTATTATGGGCACCGCCCCGGTAAAGGAGAATCAATCAAATGAAACGCAGTCAACGCCGCCAGATGCAGGAAGCTATAAAGGAAATTCCTTTTGCTGTCTTCTGTCTGGACACTGAAAAAAATGACGAAGCATCCAAACTGGCAGAAACCATGAAAGCCCCCTTCTTCACATCCCCGGAATCCATGGAAAAGACTGCCCTCTATGTGGTATATGACCAGGAAGGCACCTGCCTTACGGATGGAGAAATGACCCTGCGCGGCGACTACATCCCCAGGATACGCCGGCTGAAGCACCATAATCTCACCCACGAAGCCCTCATAAAAGCGGCACACAGCAAGGATAAGAAGGAACATCTTACTGCAATCGATGGAACAGCCGGTCTGGGGGAAGATTCCCTCCTTCTGGCCGCTTACGGTTTTTCTGTCACCTTATGCGAACACAATCCGGTCATTGCTGCACTGCTGAAAGACACTCTGGCACGTGCCAGAATCATCCCGGAACTGGAACCTGTGGTATCCCGCATGACTGTATATGAAGGAAGCTCCCTTACCTGTTTCGCGTCCCTTACCACGCCGCCGGATATCATCCTCCTGGATCCTATGTTCCCGGAAAGAAAAAAGAAATCCAAAGTAAAGGAAAAGCTGCAGCTTATCCAGAAACTGGAGTCCCCATGCACAGAAGAAAACACACTGCTGGAAGCGGCGCTGGCCACCGGGACGCCTAAAATCATCATCAAACGCCCGGCTAAGGGCCCATGGCTGGCCGGCCGGAAACCAAGCTACGTCATCGAGGGAAAAGTAATTCGGTATGATGTGATAAAAAGATGAGGGGAAAAGACCAGTTTAAGAAATGACAAAAACGTCTTCTCTTCATTCCAGAGAGGGAGGCCATCTGTATTCTTCCTATCAATTACCTTTCGCATTCTTAACGTATAATACGAAAACAGGAATACCGCCTTATAATGGTTCTTCCTGTTTATAAGCAAGCTTATGAACAAGTACGGACAAGGGTTTTGAGACTTTTTACAACACTTTTTATCCTCCCAAAAATCATCTCAATCTTTAAAGCAGACCTGGTTGCCTTTAATAAGGAAATTCTTCAAATTTCTGAAATAAAAGATTTGCAACCCGCAACAACAATCCCTTGTTGTCGCGCCAATGAAGCTCGATAAACACTAGCTCCATTGGCATCAAAAAACACACAAATTGTCCCATAACCTCAATTCTTATACCTGTTTCCTATATAAGGCACCAAAAAACGACTTCCCAATAGAAGTCGTTTTTTGGTTTTCCCTGCAAATCTTTGGGAATTATACCATTTGGGCCAATAGCAAATCCATTTTTCAGACTTTGCGCATTAGCTCATCTTATTCTTTTTCTTCATCAAGAACGCGGGCGCAGCGTGCGCATACATCCGGGTGGTTCGGGTTGGAACCTACAGAGTCCAGATGCTTCCAGCAGCGTTCGCACTTCTGTCTGGTGCTCGGTGCTACGGATACGCGTACACCATCTTCATTAGTCAGTGCATCCGCCGGTGCCGCAGAGGTATCATTGACCAGTTCCACATTGGAAACGATGAAGAAGTCAGAGAGGAAGTCTCCCATAGCCTTCAGGGTTTCATATGCGTCACCTTCTGCGTAGATGGTTACATCTGCATCGAGCGGGTGGCCAATAATCTTAGCGGCACGAGCATTTTCCAGTGCCTTCATGACATCGCTGCGGAGAGCCAGTCTTGCGCTCCACTTTTCATCCAGTGCGCTGTCCAGGTACTGCGGCTTCATAGCCGGCCAGTCTGCCAGATGCACGCTGGCTTCCTTGCCTTCTACCGCTGGCATAGCCTGCCATACTTCTTCTGCGGTGAAGCAGATAAATGGAGCCATGATGCGAACCAGGCTGTCCAGGATTTCATACATAGCGGTCTGTGCAGAGCGACGCAGTCTGGAGTCCGCAGTTTCGGTATACAGACGATCCTTGAGGATGTCCAGATAGGTTGCGGACAGGTCTACGGTGCAGAAGTTGTGTACTGCATGGTACATAACATGGAACTGATACTGTTCACACGCATTGGAAACTTCTTCCTTCACCTGTTCCAGACGGAGCAGTGCCCAGCGGTCCAGTTCGTCCATTTCTGCATAAGGAACAGCATCGGTTGCCGGGTTGAAGTCAGCCAGATTGCCAAGGAGGTAGCGGAATGTATTTCTAATCTTGCGATATACATCACTCATGCTCTTGATAATCTTATCGGACAGTCTTACGTCGCTCTGATATTCTACAGAGGAAATCCAGAGACGCATAACGTCAGCGCCGTACTTGTTGATAATGTCCTGCGGAGCTACAACGTTACCTACCGACTTACTCATCTTGCGGCCTTCGCCGTCCATAGTAAAACCATGGGTCAGTACCGCCTTGTATGGAGCATGTCCGTTAACAGCTACAGAAGTGAGCAGGGAGCTGTGGAACCAGCCACGGTGCTGATCGGAGCCTTCCAGGTACAGATCGCATGGATAGGCAGCACCCTTCCATTCTTCACGCGGATTCTTCAGCACGCCGTTCCAGGTAGAACCGGAATCGAACCATACGTCCATGATATCCTTTTCCTTGTGGAAATGATGGCCGCCGCAGTGCGGGCAGGTGAATCCTTCCGGAAGCAGTTCTTCTGCACTGTACTTCCACCATGCATCGGAACCTTCCTTTTCTACGATATCCACTACCTTCTGTGTGGTTTCATGGGTAATTACATACTTACCGCAGTCATCGCAGTAGAATGCAGGAATCGGAACACCCCAGGAACGCTGACGGGAAATACACCAATCCTGACGGTCACGAATCATATTGTAAAGGCGGTCATGACCCCATGCTGGATAGAATGTGGTATCATCTACAGCCTTCAGAGCCTTGTCTCTGAAATCATTGATGGATGCAAACCACTGTTCTGTTGCGCGGTAAATAATCGGGTTCTTGCAGCGCCAGCAGTGTGCATACTGATGATGAATGGACTTCTTGCCCAGAAGTCTGCCAGCATGAGCCAGGAGGGAAATAACCGGACCTTCCGCTTCCCAGATAGTCTTGCCGACAAGGCCCAGGCCTGCTTCTTCAGTCATACGGCCCTTTTCATCTACCGGGCAGAGAATTTCCTGCTTCAGCTTGCCTGCATTTTCATAAGACTTATATACTTCAAAGTCATCCACACCATGGCCAGGAGCGGTATGTACGCAACCGGTACCTGCATCGAGAGTTACGTGGTTGCCTTCCAGTACATAGACTACGCGGTCTTCATACAGTGGATGCTGGAAAGACTTGAGATCCCATTCTGCGCCGAGCATTTCACGGCCTGCAAATTCATAATTTTCCACCTTGCAGTCTGCCAGAGCTGCCGGAGCCAGTTCCTTGTTCATCAGGTAGTATTCATCATTGTCCAGGTTATGAACCCATACATAGGTGAACTTCGGATTTACACTGATGAATTCGTTAGCCGGAATGGTCCATGGGGTAGTGGTCCAGATGACAGCAAAGAGCTTATCCTTCGGTACACCTTCCGGAGCCAGGTCACCTACATCCAGTGCAGGGAACTTAACGTAAATGGACGGAGATTTTCTGTCCTTATATTCAATTTCTGCTTCTGCCAGTGCAGTTTCGCAGTGCGGGCACCAGTAAACAGCCTTCTTACCCTTGTAAATGTAGCCCTTGTCGGCCATAGCGCCAAATACTTCCAGCTGCTTGGCTTCCAGATGCGGATCGAAGGTTACATACGGATGTTCAAAGTCGCCGACAACGCCCATGCGGATGAAGTCTTCTCTCTGGATGTTGATCCATCTCTTAGCATAGGCAAGGCACTTTTCACGGAGCTGAAGTGGAGTCATGGTGGCTCTGTCTTCACCGGATTCCTTCAATACTGCATATTCAATCGGAAGGCCATGGGTATCCCAGCCCGGCACGTAATGAGCAGCATAGCCCTTCATGAACTTGTAGCGGACAATGATATCCTTCAGTGTCTTATTCAGCGCATGACCGATGTGAATCTTGCCGTTGGCATATGGCGGTCCATCATGCAGTACAAAAGCCGGAGCGCCGTCTTTTCTTCTCTTTTCCAGACGCTGATGATACAGGTCCATATCCTTCCACATTTTTACAAAGCCTGGTTCTCTTTTCGGAAGATTGCCACGCATAGGGAAATCTGTTTCTGGCAAGTGCAGAGTCTTGCTGTAATCCATAATCTATTCCTCCTGAAAAAAAAAATCCCGCCCCGATAAGGGGCGAGAATTTATCCCGTGGTACCACCCTAATGACCTTTCGGTCACTCGGTACAGTTAACGATGTCCCGGCAGAGCTTTTCTTCCCTGCAGCTCCAGAGTGATCTGGCTATATTCTGTCATACCCGCTTTCACCGTACCGGGCTCGCTCTGATGACAGGTCATATATCCCGTCTCTATCTTCGCCTTTGAATTTTCTACATAATACCCTTATCAAAGAGCATAGTCAAGTGAAATATAGAAAAACTGTGAAAATAAAGGATTATGTATTCTACGAATAGTCTCTTTATAAAAAAGACGAAGAGCAGCATATTACCGCTATTCCTATGGATTCACATACAGCATTCTACTTTCCACCAGCCGCAGGCTGGTCCCCCTCTCTCTCCAGAGAGGAAAACGTTTCGCATGCTTCCGTTAATCAGCTTTTGCATTCTTACCCTTTGCAAGAAGAGGACAATTGGTATCCAGGTCAGTATTAAAGCTTGATAAGGGTAAGAATGCAGACTGCCTGGTTACGATATCCCAGAACAACAGCATGCTTTTCTACATTCCAACATACAGGATTCTACTTTCCACCAGTCAGCAAAGACCGGGCTAATAGTATGGAAATCAAAGATTTCATAATTCTATGGACTTACAGCCAATGACGACAAGCCCTTGTCGTCATTCCCCCTTTCTCTCCAGAGAGGAAAACGATTTTCCGCAGGTTGGAAAATCGTTTTTTATTTCCTTATATTTTGTCTGAACGGGAACCATCCTGGTTTCCGGTCTGACGTTTGAAAATCTGATTTATCTCTTTTAAAAATTACTATTCGCAGAATCCACCTGCTCAAATCTCAATTCTCAAACCTGCCTTACTTCTGGTACATCACTCCGGATTTGCAGGTAAATTCGGTCACTTCTACCTTGAGCACGTTCACATGGCGGACCATGGCATCGCTGAAGTCATGGACTGTCCCTGCATTCAGCCGGGTAATGTTGTTGAGAATTTCCTTCTTTTCCTGCAGATCTTCCACAATGGTGGCCAGGCCGGTACCGATAATGCTTCCGTAGGAATTGCCGTAATCGCAGGGATCCTGGCTGTCCACAAGTTCAAATCCCGTATCTATTTCTACGCAGATTTCCGGATTCTTTTTCACGATATCCCACTTTTTCCCTTCCATGGCCCCGTGGGAATAGAAAGTCAGCTTTCCATCCTCGTAGGTGTATCCATAGTTGGTTGGTACAACATACACATGGCCATCTTCCTGCATCCCCAGATGGATAATCTTGCAACGGTCAAGAATCTTGCGGATAATTTCCGGGTCAGTGATAAATCTTGGTTTTGCATATGTTGTCATAAGAATTCTCCCTTATATCTTTATACATAAATGAACCCTTCTCTGCCCCCTGACAAAAGAAAGATTCTCTGAAACAGACGACCTTAATGTATGTGAGGCGATGAATTTCCGGACAGGCCGCCCCCATATTTTCTAATCATGTCCGCAGCCCAGGCCTCATCGATTTCCTCATATACGGTCCCATCAGCATCCTGCCCCAGTTTGAAAAAAGACTCCAGTACATCATAGAGCTGTCGGGTATAGGGAACCATACCCATCTTTCCGCCGGCTTCAAACACATACATCACCGGCTGCTGTTTTCCATCCACTGCGCCCCATCCATACCGTAGAGCCAGTGCCTCCACATGGTCATTCTTCAATCGTTCCCGGATAAACAGTTTGGATATTTCCACAATCCGGTCATCCAGATCATCGTGAAGGATAATAATTTTCTCCCGCATGCCATCCAGGGTATGCACCAGACGGAAAGAATAAGGATGCATGGTATGGCCAAGCTTTCCATCCAGCAGGCGGTACATCCGTTCAAGCGAAGCATTCACCTTCTCCCTGTCCTTTTCTTCCCGGGAATGCAGAAGATATATCATCCACCCCTTTTGCATATCATGATACAGAAAATCATAAGCCACATAATTCTGTCCGCCGCAATGGGGACAGGAAAACAGGGCAAACGTGTTTTTCAGGAGCTGTTCTTCCAACTCCGGATTCAGCACATTATTGACGCTGTCCCACAGAGTAAAAGGTGCCGGTTTTCCACACATAGGACAAGTAAGCTCTATGGTTCGTTTCTGTGACATATCCTGCCCTTTCCTGTTACTTATAAAACTTCTGCATGATAGCCCAGCGTGCCAGATCCCCTTTGAAGACATCTGGTTCAAAACGAGACCCTGTAACCACCTTGCCATCACAATCCCGCTGGAGAATCAGTGCACTATCCCCAATATCACTGCTTCCGGATGTGCAGAACGGAATAATGAATTTTCCTTCCATATCATAACTTTCCAGGAAAGTTTCAATGATGCGGGGTGCCGCATACCACCAGATAGGAAATCCGAGAAAAATATTCCGATACTGATCCATATTTTGTACATGGGTCGCAATTGCCGGACGAGAGCTGCTGTCATTGCATTCCAGACTGGTACGGCTTTCCGGATTATGCCAGTCGCAGTCTTCTTCCGTATACGGCTTCTTCGGAACAATCTCAAATAAATCTGCGTGTGCTACCTGCGCCAGGTTTTCCGCCAGTTTTCTGGTGTTCCCTGTAACAGAAAAATAAGCTACCAATGTATTATTCAATGGTTCAGACATAATAAACAGCCTCCTTAACCCTATGTATATTTATATTATAGTCAGATTTTCCTCTATGGTCTACTAAACTACACGGATATTCCCTGTCAGCTGTGACTTTACCGCATAAATCCATGCTTATTTTATATAGAAGAAATTTCATATTTTTCTTCTCTTTGTTATGACTAAATTATATAATAGAGCCAATTAATCTATTTTAGTCATAATTAAATAACAGACCTCAGGATGGGTCTGCACTATGGAAAAGGAGGAATGCTGTATGCCTGCTTTAATGTCGTTATCTTTATCGTTAAAATTTGTTATTTTCGCCACCGCTATTTTTGTTTCTAATATTGTCCAGGCCCTTACCGGATTTGCCGGTGTCATGCTGTCCATTCCACCGTCCATGCTGCTGTTTGGACCCGACATGGCCATTGCAGTCATCAATGCACTCTGCTGGGGTGTTTCCGTAGTTCTGGCCTGGAGAAACCGCCGCTACCTTAACTTGAAAGGCGTACTCACCATTGTGGGATTCATGCTGGCCGGCATGGCCATTGGCGTCAAACTCTATTCTCTGGTGTCCCCGCAAATCATAGGACCTGTATACGGCGGAATCATTGTAGCCGCTGCACTAAAAACCCTGCTCGTAAAGCTTTCCAAAAAGCCTATGAGCCACTGGCTGTCCGCCGTTATCCTCATCGGCGCAGGAATCATCCATGGTATGTTTGCTTCCGGCGGCGCCCTGCTTGTAGTCTATCTGGCGGCTACCTACCACAATAAATACACCTTCCGCGCCAATGTAGCCGCCGTATGGTCCTGCCTCAACCTGGTCCTCATGTTTAAGGACTTTGAAAAGGGAATGTTCAATGCCCAGGCTCTCCACCTCATGCTGATTGCCATCATCCCATTGCTTCTGGCTGTATACATCGGAAATAAAATCCACAGCCGCATCAACCAGCGCATGTTCAACTACAGCACCTATGGTCTGCTCCTTCTCTCCGGAGCGATGATACTGTTATAAGAATATGAGCCTTCGGCTCATGGTCTACAAGTCTTCGGCTTAGGGCTATTTTGCAGGAGAAAGCAGAAGAAATCAAAAAACGATTTTCCATAAGTTGGAAAATCGTTTTTTTTGATATCCTTCGTAATAATTCCCATGAAATAAAAGGCCGCAAGTCCATATGATCTGTAGTTTCACATAGAGGAATCTGCTTTCCCCTGCAACCCCCATGGAGTCACACAGCTGGCAAACAAAGTTTGCGACTTTTCGGTTCCCGGTCTAATGTCTCACCGTCTGATTTGTCTGTCTTTTATAAAGACTGCTATTCACGGAATCCTTCACTCGAGAATCTGTCAGGATGCTTGCCGTTTCGGAGCGAAACGCTGCGATTTCGGGAATGGTAAAACAAGTCTTGCCAGGGTTACCTCAGATCTGTCCCTTCGGAAGCCTTTATGGCTTCCATCGTAAAGTTTCCCGGAGCGGCATAGTTGAGATTGATTTCTCCCTGTTTATACCGGGAAAGTGTCTTCAGTACCGCTTCTTTTTCCGTTGCAGCCTGTACGGGAATAACGGTTTTTCTGGTTTCTGTAATCTCAATGTAAAAGTTTTCATCTATCCTACCAGGAGCTGTCCGTGCTCCTTTCCGTTCATTCCACACCGAGTACAAACATAACCCTTCCCTTATATTCGGATACATACTTCATCCGCATAGCCAAAGGCGGTTCTCCAGAAAGCTGCAGGCACCGGGAACGTTCCGGATATTTCTCGCAACTGTCCATCATTTTCATAAGACAGTCTCTCCTCCTGTCCCCTTCCTGATTCAGAGCCGCCATCAGTCCCTCCGGAGACAATCCCTGCTGGGCAATATATTTATTCATGTGTGCAGTGGCCTGACAAAGCAGAATCCGTCCGTCATTCATCCGTTCCAGCAATGCGGTCGCAAAAGGAGATGGTTCCCGGAAGCTAAGTTCCGCCCAGGGATTACCAAGCAAATCCACCATACCTACATCATCATAATAATCGGACATATCTGCTTTTTCCATAGCCCCCAGATAACCGGCGCTCTGATATTCATGCATTTTTTCCACAGGAACCGGCCGGCAGAAATAAAATCCCTGGGAAATTTCACACCCTATTTCTTTCAGAAAATCATGTTCCTCCCTGGTTTCTACCCCTTCACAAAGGGTATGGATTCCCATCGTCTTGGCCATGTGCACCACATGGCTGATAATAACGGAAACCTGGGGATTGACTTCGAAGGAATGCAGGAATGCCAGATCCAGCTTAATCAGATCCACCGGATAATCCTTAAGGATGTTCAGGGAAGAATACCCGCTGCCAAAATCATCCAGCCAGATTTCATATCCGGCAGCCCGGAACCGGTTCAGCACCGCCTTCATATGTGCAGGGCGTGCCGCCAGTGCCGATTCGGTAATTTCCAGATACAGATGTTCCGGTCCCAGCCGGTACTCTTTGCGGATGGCCTCAATTTCCTCAAAGATATGGCATGCCTGGAAATCAATGCGTGACAGATTGACGGAAATGCCTGGAATTTCCCTTCCTTTATCCAGTCCTTTACGCAGAAGGGCCGCTGCCTGCCTGACAATTTCCAGATCCAGCAGATAAATCTGCCGGGACTCTTCCAGAATGGGAATAAATTCTCCCGGAGAGATGATACCCCGTTCCGGATCTATCCACCGGGCCAGCGCTTCAAAGCTGCATATTTCCCCGGTAAGGTTCCGAATCTGAGGCTGCAGATAGGCCTCAATCCAGCCATTGCGGATGGCTTCTTTCAGATGACTGCGTATATACTCCCGTTTCTGATAGAAGGCTTCCACTTCCCGATTATATACCTGAATAAACTCTATTCCCTGTCGTTCCGCATAGGTAAGCGCCCACCGCGCCTTATCCAGTGCTTCCGCCCCGTCATACGTTTCCTGATGGCAGTAGCATATGCCTGTGCGAATAGAACAGATGCCATCCGTCAGCTGATTCTGCACCATTCTTCGCACCGCAGCTATGCGTTCCGACGTATCCCGCTGCCCGGTAATGACAATAAAACTGTCATCTACATAGCGCACAAGGAATTCAGAAGGAAACTGTGACCTAATGGTGTGTCCTACTTCCTGCAGAAACCGATTGCCGCGGGTGTTACCAAACCGTTCATTATACGCATGCATATCCACTACGTCGAAAAGAATCAGCGCAGGGAAATTTCCCTGATCATAGACTTCTTTCATGAACCCGCTGGCAAAATTATTGAAATAATTAATGTTCGGCAGACCGGTTATGGGGTCATGGTATAGATTCTGTTCCTGCATTCCCATGAACTGAGAATAACTTTTCCTCAGATTCAGATTCTGCATGGTCAGATCTTCCATATTCATAACGACAAACGTTACTCCATGCCCTATAAGCTGCATGCGGGCATTTACCAGGAGCTCGTGATACTCTCCTTCAATAAGGAAGCGGTATATCATACTGGCAGCCTTCCCCTTTTCCAGAGATTTTATGGTTATGGATACACGTCCCGCATCTTCCGGATGTACCCGGCTCAGGCTTCGACTCCGGAGGTAACGCAGCAGATCTTCCCGACCGGAATGAACCATCTTGCAGAACCCATCCGTTATGGCCAGTATTTCCAGATGATCTTTCATTTGCTGATAGAGCAACATAGGAACAGGCGATTTTTCAAAAAATCGTTTCTTTTCCTTGTCTACCGGATCGGTTTCTTCCGGTATCTCTATCGCCGCCGAATGACAGCGGTCACTGAAAAGGGTAATCCGGTTTTTTCCTTCCTTCTTAGAGTAGTAGAGCGCTAAATCCACTTCCTGATACAGTTCCTGATAATTATGCGTTTCCGGCCTGGTTTCCGTAACCCCGCCGCTGATAGTGAGGGGATAATCCAGTCCAAAGTCGGTCGCCTCAATGTCCCGTCTCAGGCTTTCTGCCACTTCCCAGGCTTCCCGGGCGCTGTGATTGGGGAATACGCACATAAATTCATCCCCGCCCCAGCGACCAATGAGCGCCCTCCCATCCAGGCAGGCATGCATCCGGCCCGCCAGTCGTTTCAGTACCTCATCCCCTTTAATGTGACCATAGGTGTCATTTACCGTCTTAAAATGATCAATATCAAAGAGGAAAAGTGAAGTAACATCGCTCTGCCAGGTATCAACCACCGCATTTTCCAACCGCATCTCAATGGCGGTACGATTCAGCAGATTCGTCATCCGGTCATGTTCTGCATCGGCCTTCAGTACATCCATGCGCTGATGAAGGTCCCGGGTGGTTTCTTCCAGGAAAACAACCAGCTTGTCGGTCAACATCTGATCTTCACTCATTTTCCCCACCAGCGTATCGGTAAGCGGGCTCCTGCTCCCTGGGCGCTTATCTCCTTCACGGAATGCCGCCAGCACCGCCGTACTGTTCCGGAATACCAGGTGGCTTCCATCCCGCAGTACTTCACCAAACCCGGAGCAGGAAATAAACTGGTCATTAACCTGGCGGTAATAGTCAATTTCCCGATCAGCCATAGCATTACCCAGAAAAATCCGGCGATTAATGCATATCGTTCCCCATAGAGCCTGTGGCTGAAAATCTATGAGGCGGTTAGCCAGATGCAGTGACTCCTCCATAAGATATTCCATGCGGGCATATGACAGACTGACCTTGTCGCCCACCTTCAGCCGGCCTCCATACTGCGCCCCATCCTTATAAAGCCCGGTAGGAAGGCAGGCCGTAACATATTCCCCTTCTCTTTTTACCAGAGGAAAGGCGCAGATATGGGAATACATATTCGCGTCAAAAGGAATGTGAAGATATCGGTAATACATATCCACCACACTCATATAATCAATTCCGGTGACCATCCCGTTGGTCTTCACTCCGGTCACAGTCATTTCTCGCCCCAGCGGTTTCCATCCGAAACTGGTTCCTGTGGTGATATGCAGATTTTCCCCACAGAATACCACCAGAATCACGCTGTCATAAAAGGATTTACGACCGCAGAAAACTTCCGTTTCTTCCGGTTTATGCATATCCGCCCCGGCCTGCATCCCAAAAATGGGAAGCTGATTATAAGTCTTTGGCAGATAGGAAACAAATTCTTCCGGTTTATGCTCTGACTCAGAATACAGGTACATGATTCCCCGCACATTCTGCAGCAGGTTCAGTTTCTTCGTAAAATCCCGTGCCGCTTCCCTGACGGAAACGGATTTCTGACTGAACCGGTAGATGTAAAAATCACTCTCTTCAAAGGTCATCAGCGTAAGCACCGTTCCTTCCGGAATCGAAGTATCCGCTTCCAGATTGGTGATACTGGTACATCCGGTCAGGCGCACACCAGGAAATGTATTGCACAACGCAAAAAGATGCTGCTGAATATCCCCCGGGCTCTTGAGTCCTTCATGAATAATAAACAGCGATTTTTCCGGATCCTGTATAAGGTTTTCCTTCTGAATGGTCTCAATAACCTTTTGTACAGGTTCCCCTTTTTTCAGATAAAATGTGCGCTGTTTCATACCTTCCTGCCTTCTGTCTGCTGTAAAAAAACGTACAAACCTATCCTTCCCCAATTAATAATATAAATCTAAGCCAATGCAATAAAACTTTATCGCTTTTCCTGAATAATCTCTTTCAGTACCCCGCGGCACCCATCGAGCACATCCCGGAATGTGGTATCAAAGTCACCGGTAAACCAGGGATCGGCCACTTCTCCCGGCCGGTCCGTATACTCCATGAGCAGATGCACCTTGTGCTTCTTATCTCCTCCGGTAAGGCGCATGATATCTCTACGGTTTTCCTCATCCATGCCGATTACCAGATCCGCCTGCTCATAATCTTCCATAGTCATCTGCCTTGCCACCCGGGGCGCAAACGGTATACCTTCCTGTGCCAGCTTCCTTCTGGCCGGAGGATACATATCATTTCCTTCCTCATCCCGGGTAGCAGCAAGCGAGGATACTGAAACCCTGTCATCCAGCCCGGCTTTTTTCACCAGGTCTTTCATAATAAATTCCGCCATAGGCGAACGGCAGATATTGCCGTGGCATATAAAAAGAATATGTGTCACTGTGCAAACTCCTTCCCTGTGCCCTGCGTATGGCCACATTCCGAATTCAGGCATTCCCTCCGGTTTCTCTGGTCCCGCCAGGCATACTCCGAACGCCTTCTGATAAATACAGAGGCATCGTATCCTTACTGATTTTTGCTATTATTGTATCAGAAAAAATAGGCTCTTACACGAAAAAACTATTCCGCCCGCTTCTGCTCACATCCAAGGAAACACTCTTGCATGTACTCCATCCACTGCTATGTGATTTAGAAGACTCCTGACCGCCACTCTGCAAGTTAATCACCAAAAGATACGGTATCCATTTGTTTTTTCCCGAAAGTTTTGATGTCCCCTTTACCAGGCAACTGGCAAAGGGGAATTTTTATACGTCATACTTATGATTTTAAAAACCATGGCATGGCCATGTATCAGGAAGAACCATATCCTGATACAACGGAAAAGGGCCAGCAGAAGGTCGCATGATGGTCCACAGATTGTACTGAAAAGCATATAATCGAGTCTCAACCACAAAAGGATGTTTCCCATGGAGTAGCCGCGTTTTATCCGGAACCTTCGTTGCCTGTTTCGCTATTTCAATAACTATACCCCCTGGATTAATAACTGCCCGGGTTCCTAAATATAAGTGAATGAGATATACTACCCTTAGAAATAACCTTGAGAAAAAAGGAGGCTGCGTATCTCAAAGCGAAAAACAAGCATCATACTAAACCTCAGCACCAAGGGATACTGACTGATATACTTTGCCAGGCCCAGGGAATTCATGAGCCAGTCAGAAATTAAATAAGGAAGGATGTGTAATTATCGTGTTACCAATGGAAAAATCTATCTTTTCTCGCAAACGCTGGATTGAAAGCAAAATGCCCGCCTGTGGATTTCATAAGGAAGGGAAGATCTATGTCCTGAAAAAGACCTTTTTCAATGGCGACTTTCTGGCCATTCTTTCTGTCGATGCCACAGGACAACTTACCAGCCGTGTAATCGATACGATGACACAGGATGACTATGATGCGCTTTATCAGAAAAACGCCCATGGTACGTATGTCAATATGGTTCGAGCTGCCCATACCCAACTGCTCGAAGACATCGCCGCCAGCTGCTGCCGGGATGTCCTGTTCGCCTCTCCTCAGGCCAATCGTCTGACTGAGGCCATTCTTACCGATTTCCAGGTGAGTCCGGATTTCCCCTGGAAAGGGGATCCCCCGTATCAATCGTATGGTGCCTTTCGCCACACATCCAACCGTAAGTGGTTTGCCTTAATCATGAATGTAAAACGCACTGTCCTCGATAAGGATAGCGACCCCGACCTGATTGATATACTCAATCTAAAAATCCATCCGGAAGAGGCCGACTCGCTGCATGCAGTTCCCGGTATATATCCTGCGTACCACATGAATCACCGGCTATGGATTTCCATAGTCCTTGACGATACCCTGCCAGACGAAAAAATCATGAACCTCATTCGAACCAGCTATCAGTTTACCCGATAAGTGGATATGCTGGCGGCCTGCGAGTCCTGAATTTCTGAAATCCAAATGGTTTTCCAGTGAAAGGAATGCCGGTCTGCCTTAACGTTTGAAATAGAATAACGAGTGCATTATTCCTTTTCACAAGAGAATATTCCGCTCCATGCAAAGCATCCGGAATACCCATTTAAAAAGCGACAGGAAAATTCCTGTCGCTTTTTAATTCGTTCAGATTGGCCGCTCACAGCCGCCTTGAGCCATGACCGGACATGTTATTGCTCATCGGTAATAATCGTATTCCGCCCCATATTTTTAGCGCGGTACATGTAATGATCAGCCCGGCTGATGATGGAAGGCATGGTATCCTCTTCTTGTACGGCTGTAATACCTATGGACATGGTGATATGGAGTTTTTCACTGTCATAAGGAATAAAGGCCTGATTGACTGTTTTCTGCAAACGGTTGGCAATGACCATCGTATCTTTTTTGTCCTTAATCAGGAAAATCCCAAGAAACTCTTCTCCACCCCAGCGGCCTATCGTATCGGTCTTGCGGCTCGATTGCTTCATACTTTCTGCAATCACTTTCAGCATGGAATCACCTGCCAGATGACCATACCGTTCATTAAATTCATGAAAGTGATCTATATCCGCAAAAAGGACGGCAAACGACTCATGAAGCCTGTGGAATTCTGAAAAACGCATTCTCAGCGTGGCTTCCAGCAACACCCGGTTAGGCAGATGGGTCAATGAATCATGATAAGCCAGAGAATAGAGATTCTGCACAAGGGAAGTATCTCTGTCCATAATGCTCAGTTCTTCAAACATTTCCGCCACCATGGTAATGCGCCCCTGGTTATCTGTCAGGGGAATGAAATGGGCACTGATAATTACCCGGAATCCGTTTTTATGAGTAAAAATGAGTTTTTTAGCTATGGCTTTCTCTTCATCCATACATTGAAGCAGCGGGCAATAGGTCTGACAGAGTGGTGTTCCCTTCTCATCCAGATGATGCAGGTTTGTGGTCGGACATTTCCGGCCAATCATTTCCTCCCGGGTGTATCCGGTAATACGCTCGGCTTCATCATTCCAGAACAGAATCGTCCGGTCAGGACTCACAATATATAGCCCATAAGGTAAATGCTCCGCCAGCTGACGGAATATTTCCGCATTAATCATATCCTGCCATCCCTTCTCGCAGTCCCTCTCACAGAGGTTGATTTCCGCATACTCTTCCTTTTTATCATACCCACTTATACCTGTCCTGTCCATTATGGATAAAAAAACAGGTATGAGATGCCCCTCGCAAGCTGAAGTTTGCTGTCAGCAAATCCCTGCTGGATTTGAGTTGGAAAAATTGCTTGCAACTCTCGGAACCGCAGAGCTTCACTCCGAGGCAGTAAGGATCCTATCGGATTCTCGGGTAAAGGATTCTGCGAACAGCAGCCTTTGCATAAAGGCCGGTATTCAGTAGTCCGCTCAGATTTCCACACCTCTTTCGTGGAATTTATCTAATGTTGACCGGTGGCCTATGCTGATTACGGTGGAAGGCAGATGGGGCAGCAGGCCGTATAATGCGGCTTCAGTTTCTTCATCCATAGCGGAGCTGGCTTCGTCCAGAAACAGCCAACGGGGTTTCCGGAGCAGTATGCGGACGAAGGCCGCCTTCTGCTGTTCTCCCAGGGAAAGGACATTCATCCAGTCGCCTTCAGTATCCAGCTGACTGACATGCTTCTCCAGACGGCATTGTTTCATAAGTGGAATCAGTACATCATCCCCCGCATCTTCCCCCGGATAAGATAGAGCATGGCGGAGCGTACCAAAAGGAAGATAAGGCTTCTGGGGAATAAAGAGCATAGCCCCTTCCGCCGGAAGTTCCATCTTTCCTTCCGCATAAGGCCAGAGCCCGGCGAGAACACGGAGGAGCGTTGATTTTCCTGCCCCACTGGAACCTCGGATAATGACTTTTTCACCTTCCTTAAAAGTCATTGACACATGACGGAGAAGTTCCTCCCCATTCGGGAGGTCGACCTGCACATCATGCAGTGCCAGCACATGTCCACCTCTCGTTATCCGCAGTTTCTTTTCCGCCTGCTGCGCTGCTTTTGTCTGCGCCTCCATATGGTCAGTAAATGCGCGGAGACGATTGGCGCAGGCCTGCCAGGAGGCGATGCCTGTATATACATTCACCAGATAGGACAGAGAGTCCTGAACTTTGCCAAAACAGTTGGCAATCTGCATCAGACCGCCCAGAGAAATCTTTTTTGTAAGATATCTGGGAGCCGCCACCACAAATGGGAAAATAATGGCAATCTGCCCGTACCCACTGGTGAGCCAGGACAGCTGCTTGTTTTTCTTTATTACCAAATACTGATTAGCTACCGCCAGAAGGAACCGGAAAAACAGAGTCTGGTTTTCCCGTCCGCCTCCATGATAAAAGGCCACACTTTCTGCCGTATCGCGGAGGCGCATCATACCAAATCGGAAATTTGCTTCCCTCTTCTGCTGTTCATAGTTGAGCGCAATCAGTTTCTTCCCCACCTGATGAGTCACCCAGGTACCGGCCACAGAGTATAAAAGGGCCGTCCACACCAGGTAGCCTTCCAGATGGAATGTGTGTCCCCATAGAGTAAACGTCAGTGTCTCTGACAGATTCCACAGCACTACGATAAAGCAGACTATGGTAGTTACCGCCTGCAGCAGCCCCTGCATGAGGCTCAGCGACTGGGAAGTAAACGAATCAATATCTTCAGAAATACGCTGATCCGGGTTATCCCCTCTGCCGCCGGAAAAGACTTCCATTCGGTAATACATATCCCCTGCCGTCCACCGGGCCAGATACTTTTCTGTCATCCACCGGCGCCATCGAAGCGCCAGCTTCTGCTGAAAATAATCAGCATAGACGGAGAAAGCGATATAGGCAAAAGCATAACCGGTGAACTGAATCAGCCCATGATAAATGGCCTGACAATCATAGTTCTGCAGCGCCGAATAAAAGGAATTGAACCAGTCATTGAGCAGCAGTGTCATATATACAGCTGCTATAGTAAGCGCCGCAATGAGTAAGCCCATAATCCAGGCTTTCTTCCTTTCTTCTCCCTTCCAGTATGAAAAGAGGAGCCGGCTAAGAGAACATCGGTATTGTTTATCCATCATAATCCCTCATTCCTTTTCATATCCTTAAGGCCTATTGTACCAGATTGCCCGCCCTGCCAGAGAGTCGTACAATATAGATAAGAATAACTATAGTTATAAAGGAGGTCCCTTATGAAAAGATGGATACGCATGGTTCTTATGGCCCTGGTGCTGACGCTGGGAATAGTTCCTCTTTCTCATGCATCCAACCCCATTCCCAGAGACGGATACTACCACGGCATCTTCCTTGGCGGCAAAGTCAAGGTTGTCAACTATGGAGCTGATATAAAGGTGAAAGTGGTAAACTCCTTTGCCGACCTTAAGGTAAAACCGGTCACTTCCTTCCCGGATGATGTCGGCGAATGGCAGTTTGTCAGCTATGGAGAAGACTTTACCATCCAATACGTAAACAGTTTCCCCGACATCACCATCCAGTTCGTTTCCAGCTTCCCGGGAGTAAGATGATAAATTGAGTCTGTGGCTCATGGCCTGCAGAAATCCTTATCGGTTTTTCAGGTTGGCGCGACAACCAAGTGTTGTTGTTTCGCCAATGACGTTCAATACACACCCACTCCATGAGTATGTAAAAACACATAAAATATCCTATAGCCAAAAAGATGGACCCCATCGCCTGCTTCGGCATGGAGTCCATCTTTTTCAGTATATGTACTTTTACTGTTTATTCTTTTTCTTATAATATTTTGCCTTATCCCGGTACATGGCATTATCGGCTTCCTGAATGGCATTCATAATTCCTACGGCATCGGCTATCCACTGACCACCAGCGGCAATGGACAGATTTCCAAGGTGGGACGCTTCATCCCGCAACCGTTTCAGCTGACTGGAAAATTCGCTTTCGGTTATATGTTGGAGCAATACTACAAATTCATCTCCGCCAAGGCGGTACACATGGTCCGCACCATAGAGTCCCACCAGAAAACCAGCAATGGTACAAAGAGCTGCATTTCCTGCCAGATGCCCTTCCGTGTCATTGATTACCTTCAGCCCATTCATATCAATAAAGATAACCCCGACACAATTATGCGCCTGCCTCAACCGCAACACTTCATCACTGTAGGCATTCCAGTTATTAATCCCTGTCAATCCATCACAGCGCCCGAGATGCTCCAGTTCATGAATGAGATGGTGATTAGTAATCCTGGCCCCCAGGAAAAAAGAAAGCGTTTCCAGAAGTTCTGCCGTATTAAACTGATCCGTCACCTCAAAATTATCTACCCCCCAGATATCCGGCAATACGCCCCTGACGATAGAACGGAAAAGCCATAAGACTCTTAATTCCCTGTCGCTTCAGATTTTCATAATCCACCATGTCGCCCATATTTCTGAGCACTTCGATGTCTTCCATGATTACGCCGGGAGAATTTCTGAGAAACACTTCCCATCCGGAAATATATTCCTCATAATCCAGATTCTGCAGTGTTTCTATTTCTGACTGAATGCCTTCTGCACACCATTCAAAGGTATTGGAAACAATAATCCCATCCGTTTCCAGCAGATATATTCGGTCCGGATGAATAAACCGGCTGATTTCCTGCAGTGCATGATTCATGGCCGATTCATAACCTTCCCCATCGTTCAATATCTTGGCAACGCGGACAATAGCCTCATTAGTCACCCGCTCACGCTGCACATGCATCTCCCGGGCATGCTCTTCACTGATGTTCATGAAGATAAAAGAAACATATCCAGGCTCTGCCAATGGCTGCACCGCAAAATTCATCCATTGCTGCACTTCCGGGCTGTAAATCGTTTCATGCGGCGAACCATCGAGCAAAGCGAGATAACCTTATCCTCCGCATACCCAAACCTGCCCCGGGGATAAATGCGAGTGAGATTTATCTTTATGCAGGGAAACCGCTATTTTGAAGCCAGCACGCTGTATGCGGTGGTACGTGAACTGATTCAAAACAGCGGTTGACGCCGTCAGAAAGATGAATATCTCTAAAATTTATCAAAAAACTTTATTTGTGTGACCAACCTCTTTCTTGTTGCCTTTTTTATGGTCCCGCTCTTCCATTACGGCCATCACCTCATACAGGTCAATCCCCGCATTCTCCCATAACACCCACAGATGATAGAGGAGGTCACAGGACTCATCGATGATTTCCTTCTTATCCTCGTGCTGATCCGCAATGATGACTTCAAAGGCTTCTTCTCCGATTTTCTTGTCTATCTTATCTTGCCCTGTTCACAAGTGCCAGTTCTTCGTCCCGCAGTCCCAGACTGCCAAACAGCGCATGCATGTAGGATACATTGCCCAGATCAATACGCACATCCGTAATTCCCAACGATTCCAGAAATTCCAGCGCCATGACAATGACTTCGCCGTCACATTCCGCCGTAGGATCGCCCAGCACTTCCACCCCGTTCTGTGTGAAGTACTTCCCATGCGTGGATTTTCCGAAAAATTCGCGGAAACCGTAGACACATATCCGAACTTCAGCAGCTGATGCGGATCCGGGTATGCCCTGGCCACAGTTCTAACCAATGGAACCGTTACATCAGGACGCATAACCAGTACCTGCCCATCCGTATCTATAGTCTTTACCATTTCCCGCTTTAACTGAGGGAACAGACGACTATACGTATCGTATTCTTCAAAGGCCAGAGTCTGAATGATTTTGCATCCGTGTCGGTGCATAACCCGGGTAACCGTTTCCTGCATGCGGTCATAGTTCTGCATTTCCTCTTCATGCACCATCTTCATGTCATCCAGTGTTTTCGTCATCATATTCCCTCCTTCAATAAGTATTTTTATGCTGTACTACGATAAAAGAATAAAGTAAATAGGTACTTCCCTTATCTGTAATAGAAAAATGTATAACAAATTCAATGTATTGTGCCCTGATTTTTCAACCCCGTATTTCAGACATGAAAAAAGACAGATTCTCAGCCACTTCTGAATCTGCCTTTGTCTTTATTCCCTTATAAAATTATTCATTGAGCTTCTTTATCTGCCGCGGGCAATGACTTCCTGTACGGCTTTAAATTCCGGATCGTTGTCAAAATCATACATATTCTTCTTACCTACTGCGTAATGGAGCCATACGAACCCGTCATCGAGAAGCTGCACATCCAAGGGCCTGAACAGCACCGGATGGTCTTCCGATATACCCGGCCTGGCCATAAACAGGGACTGGGTATTCACATTGCCATCGGCTGCCGGCGCCAGGATAAGGCTCATTTCATCGGTAAGTCCTGCCTGGATAAAGCTCCAGTTTACGGTACCACCACCGCCGAGCATCATGCTGTCCACATGAAACAGGGATTTTGCCTTCCGGCAGAATTCTTCCAGGTCCACATAGTCGTCTCCACATAGGATATAACTGATTCCCTGGCGGCGAAGGTAATCACGATAGGCATTGGATGCCCGATGGGACATGACTTCCACAATATGTGCCTTTTCCTCTCCGAAATCGGTGGTGTTCTTTGTCCATGCCACACGCCCCTTACTGTCCAGAACAAACTGAAAACGGCCACAGGATGCCCCTGGCGCCAGGTAGTCACCTTCCGGAACCGGAGCAGCATTCTCATCCACTTCCGGCACCGCATATCCGGTCTGATTATCTTCAATGGTGGTGCGGCCTTCCACTATCGCCTGAAAAGTAAACTTAGCATCCGGTCCGAAAATCGTACGGTAAAACGGATCACTTTCCGTATTGGTTTCCGGAATCCAGAGATACTTTCCCATAATCTTTCCATCCAGGGAAATTTCCATGTGATTAAAAATAAACGGGCGTTCGGAACGATTCATATTTCCTCCAATCTGCATACAGAATATCTGCCCTTATACCAGATTTTCTGTAACATGTTTTTCAAATTCCTCTACGGGTACCGGTTTAGAGAACAGGTACCCCTGCAGCAGATCACAGTCCATCTCCAGAAGGGCATCCCGCTGGGCTACGGTCTCTACCCCCTCTACCACCACCGTCATATCCAACAGCTTAGCCATGTGAATCATGGACTCTATGATAATCATACCACGCATACTGCTGTCCTCATCTATCTTAAGAAAATCCATATCCAGTTTCAGTGTCTGCGCCTTAATGTTCCTGAGCGTGTTCAGCGACGAATTCCCCTTTCCGAAATCATCGATTTCCAGCTCAAATCCTGCTTCCACCAACCGGTCAGCCACCCGTTGCCGCAATGCGGATCGGGAAATAATGGCACTTTCTGTAATTTCCACATTGATCTTATTTCTTGGCACCCCATACATATCAGCCAGAGAACACAGGATATCCGGCACATCCAGATAATCAAAGTCTTCAGGAAATACATTGAGGGACAGTTTCAAATGGGAAAACGGAGTCCCTTCCCACTTTTTCAGAAGCTGTATTGCCTGCCCCCACACGTAGTGATCAAGGCGTACAATCTGGCCGGTCTGCTCCAGAAATGGAATAAATTCGCCGGGAGAAATGATTTCTCCGCTGGTGGTAACCCACCGGGACAGCACTTCAGCAGACACCACCTTGCCATGCCTATCCACCTGCGGCTGCAGGTATACCTGGAACTCACCTCGCCGCATTGCCTTTTCAAATACATTGATCAGTGCACGGGCACGCCTTACCTTCTTGAGCTGCCCGGGCCGGTAATAGGCTATATGGCTCTGTGGATCATCCATAATGGTTTCCTGAGCCGCCCAGGTATATTCAATCATCCGCGACAGGGGAATATTGACTGAATCGCCCATAAATACGCCGGCTTGAATGTGTACGTGGAATACATCTTCCGCTGCCTCCCGTTCCACGCTCCAAAGCATGCGCTCCCAGTTTTCCGCATAGAAATCATGCCTTGGCATCACCACGACAAATACATCGTCCCCCACGCGGCCGGCAATGGATTCTTTGGATTTTATCGAGCGGATCCGTTCTGCCAGGAGCACGAGGAGGCGATTCCCCTTTTCCATTCCATACAGATTATTGATAATCCGGAAATGACGCACATTCATCTGAATCAGTACAAAATCTTCATCCCGGGCTTTAAACGTCTCCAGCAGCCCCCGGGCATGAATAAAGAAGCCATGCCGGGTAAACATGCCGGTAAGGGTGTCATAGTACGCCAGTGCGAGATGCTTTTCCGTACTTTTATCAGGAACTGTCTCCCGTTCTTCCTTCGTCGCCAGTCGATAATCCAGCCGTTCCAGCACCAGGGAATCCATCGTCCTTCCGGCACCGGAAATGACCAGGGGCACTGACTCCACCAGACACAGCAACTCCCCCATCCGTTCTTTTTTTAGAATCTTCTTCCCTGTATAATGCGCCTTGTAGCTGGAACAGTTGCTGCATCGGGATGTGGCACCCCATATATTGAAACAGGGTCTTCCGTAGGAAAACTCCTCTCCACACACACGGATTTCCCTGCACTCTTCCGGCACCACCAGCTTGGCCACATCATGATTCTGTTTTTCCTCTTCCAACCGGTGCGCCACTTCATCAATCATCCAGTTTAATTTTTCCATGGTTTCCCCTTTTACGATATATTCCACGGGCTCTCATCCCTTCCCCTCCGTAGTGAGAGCAACGGATACGGCCAGTCCGGCACAGGTCCTGCATCAGAGACCGAACTGCCGGCCAAATTTTTCAACAAATCCCGGTACTGGTACCGGCCAGGAAAACAGATAGCCCTGCAGATAATCGCAGCCCAGGTGAATCAGATAATCTCTCTCTTTTACTGTTTCCACCCCTTCGGCTACAATATGCATCCCCAGGCGTTTCCCCATCTGAATCACCGATTCAATGATGACCTCGCCTCGCTTTTTATCCTTGTCAGTCATCTGAAGGAACGCCATATCCAGTTTCAGGGTTCTGGCGTTAATGTCTTTCAGCGTATTAAGCGATGAATATCCCTTCCCAAAATCATCAATTTCCAGCTGGAACCCCGCATCTACCAGACGATCGATGACCCGGCTTTCTTTCACCCTCCGGGAGAGGATGGACGATTCCGTAATCCCTATTTTCAGTTTTTTCTGTCAATGCCATAGGTGTCAGCAAAGGAAATGAATGTGTTTACCACATCCATATATTCAAAGTCCTGGGGCGATACATTTACGGAAATGGTAAGTGGTTCCAGAGGAGTCCCCATCCATTTCTTCAGCAGTCTGGCCGCTTCTTCCCATATGAACCGATCCAGTTCCACAATCTGTCCTGAATTTTCCAGAACCGGAATAAATTCAGCTGGCGATATGGCCGTGCCATCAGGAGTAATCCACCGGGCCAGTACCTCGGCAGACACCACCTTTTTGTCCCGATTGACCTGTGGCTGCAGGTAAATGGTAAACTCTCCCCGCTCCAGCGCCCCCTTAAACATATTCACCAGGCGCTGTCCTTTAATGAGTTCTTTCATCAGTTTCGGATTGTAGTAGGCAAACCGACGGTTCACTTTTCCGATTATGGACTTTCTTGCCATATCCGCATGATTAATCATAATGGGCACCGGAATATCCGGCGCAGTTATGGCATACACGCCTGCATGTACCTGAATGTGATAAATATCCTTTTCCACGGCCAGGGAAATATCCTTCAGCAATTTTTTCAGGTTTCTTTCCTGGAACCTCCCTGCCCGGCAGAAGATGGCAAATTCATCTCCATAAATTCTGGCTGCATACGAATGAGCGGACAGGCCTTCCCGGATACGCCCTGCCAGAATCATGAGCACCCGGTTGGCCTTCCCTTCACCATACAGTTCCCCACAGAATCCCCGTTTATTCAAAAATCCGGTGAGCGAGTCCCGCCCCTGTCCTACCGTATTCCGGCGGGAAGAAAGTGACTGTACCCGGTTCATTTCCTGACCTGTTGCCGGACGGGAATGCATACATTCCATCACTACGGGAACCTGCACCCCGCTTTCAGTCATCAGGCGGAAAGGGGTAGTCCGTATCTGCAGCATCTGATTTCCCTTTCGTATTCTGGCATACACCTTCTCTTCCATATGACAGGCACGGAAATTCCAACAGGCATCACATCCATTTCTGTCTTTACGCTGACAAAAATCCCCGTACTGGAATCCTTCCGGCGTAACCACTATTTCCCTGTTTTCATCCGGATTAATGAGGCGGATAGTCTGCCATTTTCTTTTTTCCTGCCGCACCCATCGAGCGGCCTCATCCAGTGAAAGTTCTTTATAATTCACAGGAAACTCCTTTCCTCTTTCGCACTCCGGTTCTGCCCGTGGCAGGCTGGCAAACTTATGCCTGTCCCGCTGCCGGAAAAGCCAGCGTGAGAAGAATAAGGGCATCGAACACCTGGAGCCCCGCTGTTAAGGAACCAGACAGACCGCCTGTTAAAAGCCATCCTGGAAAGGCTCTCTTTCCTACACCCTGAAACTATATATGATATTTACATGTACATTTTTTATGCATAAATAAATCCTTTATGCTTATTTTTCCATATACAGTTTACAACTTATTTACCAATATGGCTATGTCGACAAATATTATTTATCCTAATTTTATTTTTAAGGATATGCCAATACGAGCCTTTATATTAAGAAGCGGACAGCCTGCAGAAGGCAGGCTGTCAGACGACAGACCGGACTGCCCGCTGTATGGGCCTGCATCCATTGAAAACAAGACCTGGTTATCATTATAGAAAGGCGCTTTGCAGGGGATGCTATCCTTTTGTAAGCGTTGGGATTCTTGCGGACCTATTCCCCTTTATCTCGCACCGACCATGAGGGAAGCTCATCTCTGTCTCACTATCACCGCCGCATGTCGTCCACATTTTCCATGACTTCGGCGATAGGAAAAGAAAAGGTCACTGATCATTGTATTTATACCTGACATTTCAATATGTTCTTCTGTAATGCCCGACTGCATGGCCAGCCAGGCATTGGCAAGCGGCAGGTTGAACAGATATTTCCCATGAGAAGACGAAGAGGAAAGCCGCCCTAGCTGATTATCGGAAAAGAACGGTGCAAAAGCCTTCACAACCTCCTCGCCCACTTCAAAGGATTCCAGACATATACAGGGGCCTATCCCCAGCCGGATATCCTCTGGATGGCATCCATACCCTGCCTTCATTTTCTCTATCATTTTTCCCACAATGTTCCCGGCGCTGCCACGCCATCCCCCATGGGCCACCCCTATGACACCCTGCACGGGATCGCTGAACAGAAGGGGCGTACAGTCAGCAAACAGCAAGGTAAGCGGAATCCCTGGCACATTGGTAATAAGTCCATCGGTGTCCGGTATAGCTCCCTTTGCGGAAAGTCCTCCCCGGCCGGCCATGGATTCATCGACTATGGCAATATGGGTGCCATGTACCTGCACCGCTCCCACTGCCCTTTCCGCCCGGGCGCCCAGAGCCTGCATGACCCGGATTCGGTTTTCCTTCACATGTGCCTCATCATCTCCCAGGAAAAAACTCATGTTGAGACTTTCATATATTCCCTGGCTTACTCCGCCGCAGCGCGTAGTCACCACACCTCGTACATCCGGTCCAAAGATTGAAAATTCATACCAGGAAACCCCATTTTTTTCAGTTCGTATCATGCCTTATCTCCTTTCCAGAACAGCATGTCCGCAGGAATGGGCGCATGAAATTCCATTTCTTCCCCCGTTTCCGGATGGATAAACCGTATCATCTCTGCATGCAGAGCCTGCCGGTCAATCCGCGAATCCGCTGTTCCATATAAATCATCGCCCAGAAGAGGGTGATGAATATGCGCCATATGGACCCGTATCTGATGAGTCCGCCCGGTGTGCAGATGCAGCCGCAGAAGGGCGAAGTCCTCCATCTGCTGCAATACCCGGTAATCCGTCCGCGCCGGTTTGCCCTCCGGCCGTACAGTCCATTCGATTATGCTGCCATCCTTTCTCCCAATGGGAGCATCCACCATACCTTCCTTCTCCGGAAATACTCCCGAGGCCAGCGCCACATATTCCCGGTAAATCCGATCATGGCTTTTGGACAGATCGTGCTGCACTTTGGAAGATTTTGCCACCAACACCAGTCCTGTAGTATTTCGGTCCAGACGGTAGATGGGATGCACTCCTGCCGCCTCGCCCTTTTCCTCCAGATAGCCCGCCACCGCATTGACCAGCGTATCGTAGTGTTCCTTCGATGTAGGGTGGATAATCATATGCGGCCCCTTGTTTATCAGAAGAAGCCATTCATCTTCATATATTACGGAAATCGGGATATGGGCCGGCACAATGTCGTTTTCCTCTTCCCAGCTCGCCGTCACTTTATCCCCGGCATGCAGTCTGGTTTTGGCGTGATGGCACGGTTCTCCGTTGATGCATACGGTGCCCTGCCACTTGACCTTCTTCCAGAGGCGGGATGAAACGCCCCGTCCGCGGATAAAATCGGACAGCCGCTGCCCGTCATGGTCTTCCGGCACTATAAAGGTAAAATTCATTTCTTTCCTTCCATCTGTTTTCTCAATTTTCTTCTTACTTTATTTATACGCCGTTCAAAATCGCCGCTCCGTATAAATTCTGCCAGTACCAGCTGTTCATATACCGGCACCGCGCAGGAGTAGAAGCTGATACGCTGGCGATAGAGCCCCATGAGCTGATGCGGGATAATCATATAGGCAATACGGATGGATGGCGCGATGGTCCTGGCAAAACTGTTGATGTAAATGACATGGCCTTCCGGTGCCATATTGAATATAGTGTCTTCCACCTTGGTGGACAGCGTAAATTCTGAGTCATAATCATCTTCCACAATAATACCGTTTCTCTTCACCGCCCATCGGATATATTCCGCCCGTTTGGAAGCCGATGCGGTAATTCCGCTTGGGAAGCTGTGAAATGGTGTAACATGCAGGATGGTAGCCCGCGTCCGTTCCAGTTCTCTGGTCAGAATTCCGTTTTCTCCCATAATCAGGCTATCGCAGGATGCGCCATTGGCTTCATAGACCTTCCGTATCTTGTCATAAGACGGATCTTCCAGCGCATACCGAAGGTCGCGTCCCAGCATCTGTACAATGAGTGAATACAGATATTCTGCTCCGGCCCCAATAACAATCTGCTCTGGCTCCGCCTCGATACCTCTGACCTGTCGCAAATATACGGCAATCGCTTCCTGAAGCTCCGCTACTCCGCTGGCCGGCGAGCGGGACAGAATTTGTGTGCCATACCTGGTTATTACCCTGCGCATAGTGCCTGCATATTTGGCAAATGGGAAATCCAGCGCCTCCTTATCCACCTCCATACGGACAGGCTGATGAACCGGCCGTATTTCCATATGCACCGTATCCTCTTCATGGTAGCTTACAAAATACCCGCTCCGCTCCCTGGCTTCAATATACCCTTCTTCATCCAGAAGCGAGTAAGCATGCTCCACCGTAATGACACTGACTCCGGTATCATCGGCCATAATCCGCTTGGATGGCAGTTTGTCTCCCAGTTTGTACACCCCGTCAATAATATCATCCCGAATCAATGCATAAAGCTGCATATATGCAGGCCGGCTCGACTGGTCATTGAGTTTATATTTCATCTGGTCATATCATCCTTTCTCATTCTGGTTATTTATATAAGTTCAGTTACTTCTTATAATAATATACAGATTGAAATTTACGCAACTACGGACGATGGATTCCATACATCCCCCGGTCTTTCCCTGGAAATGCCGCCTTCATGTGTGCCAATACCCGCACATAGGGTCTGAAAGGTCACCAGCATATCCGCAGTACCTGCGTTAAGGAGAGTGTCATTATGAATAACCACAATAATATTTCCGTTCATACCCGCAAGCTATGTCTTGCCGCCGTACTTATGTCCTGCAACATTATCCTCTCTTCGATTGGAGTTCCTGTACCAGGAGGGCATCTGTATTTCAATGATACGGTTATCGTAGCATCCGCCATCCTGCTGGATCCGTTCTATGCTTTCCTGGTAGGCGGCGTTGGCGCATTCCTTGGTGACTTTTTCTTTTATCCGGCGCCGATGTTTGTCTCTCTGGTAACTCATGGCCTGCAGGCACTGGTCATCTCCTGGTGTGCACACCACCTGATGAAGGGCCACAAGGTGGCCGCTGCCATGGTCGGCGCCATTCTGGGCGGCATCATCATGGTCATTGGCTATTCACTGGGCCGCGCATTTGTATACGCTACTCCGGAATACGCCATCATCAAGCTTCCGTTTGAAATCCTTCAGGCCACCCTGGGCATAGTTTTCGGACCACTTCTGGTCTTCAAGGCTCACCTCAACCGTCTGTTTGAGAAAATTGCATAACCTGAGCCTGCAAAAACAGGGAAAAGACCGCTGCATTTGCAGTCTTTTCCCATTTATCTTCCACCGTACGATTTGAAGAGGCAAAAAGGGTTGTGAAAAAATAATTTCTTATTTTTTCACAACCCTTTTTATTATGTGAGGGAAGACAGGTAGCTGTACAGTTCATCCACAGAGTTCACTATGGTTTCTGCTCCGTATTCTTCCAGTGCATTCCGGCTGCCATAACCATAGGTTACACCTACCCCATGAATTCCCTGCATTTCTGCCCCTTCCATATCATAGGCGGTATCGCCAATCATGTAGGTGTCTTCAATCCGGATAAGTTCTCCATACTTCATTTCCAGGTGAGACAGGGTCTCTTCAATTACTACGGCTTTATTGGATTTCCCCGGAACACCATGTCCTGGCCTCTCCGCATCCGGTGTCGCCCCCCGCACCACATCAAACAGGCTGTCCAGCCCGAAATGTTTTACCAGGCGGTGCAGCTGATAATCCGTTTTACTGGATGCTACAGCAATGGACATACCAAAACGTTCTACACAATCCCTAATCACATCTTCAATCCCAGGATACAGCCGGCACTCGAAAATGCCCTCGCTTTCATACCGGGCACGGAAAGCGGTAATCGCCTTTTCAATATCTTCATCAGACATCCCGTATGTCTTTTTGAATTCCACGCGAAGCGGCGGTCCGATAAAATGCGTCAAATCACTCAGATCCGGCACCTTGATACCTACCGTATCCAATGCATATTGCACTGATCGGGTAATACCTTCCCCGGATTCAGCAATCGTTCCATCCCAGTCAAATATGACAGTGGCCAATCTATTCGTTCACTCCTTATAATCAACCTTTTCCTAAGAGAAAAAGACACATATGGATTTATTATATCACGGATACACCAGTCGCTGTCCCATATTCTTTATTTTTTATAGACCAGACCATCGTGGGAAGCCTGTCCTGCCTTGCCGGATACATGCAGATAGGTATTGCTTACCGGATCAAAGGCTATGGGTGCCAGTTTTTCCACATCAATGCGGCCTCTGCCGTCGAGAATGCATTCATCTGCCGTAATGTTCTCAATGTTTCCGAATACTCTTTCCTTGTTTTCATCCAGCTCAGCCAGACTGCATTCGAAAGTAAGCGGGAATTCTTCAAAATATGGCGCATCCACCTTTTCAGCGCGGCATACATGGAGCCCTGCAACCTCCACCTTGTCTGGTACATCGCGGCCGGACACACTGCCTACATAATCTGCCTGTGGAATGTGAGCCGCATCGGTAATGCTTACCGTAAAGGCCTGGCGTCCACGGATATTGTCCGCTGTCTTATGGCTCAGATCCAGAGCAATGAAAATCTGTTTATAATCACTCATAGCCCCCCAGGCCGCCACCATGGCATTGGCTGTACCGTCTTCATTATATGTACCAATAACCAGCACCGGTTCCGGATACAGCCAGGCTCTCGGTTCAAAACTCTTTCTCATACCCATTCCTCCATTTCAAATATACTATCTGTACCATACAATGTATGATGCTATCTATAGTGTATAAGGAAATCAGAAAACGGGCAAGGATGGCCAGAGATGGACCCGCGGCTCAAAGGCTGCAGGCCCATTTTTCTTCATTTCTTTCTGCAGCCACTCGGGGTCATGTGGTACCTTTCCGTGAAGAGTTTGGTGAAGTAGCTCTGGCTGGTAAATCCGCAGGAGAGAGAGACGTCGGATATCGGGCGCTCGGTTTCTTTCAGCAGGCGAAGGCTCATTTCCAGACGGTAGGTGTTCAGGAAATCCATGGGAGTCCTGTTTACGTATTTCTTGAACAGCTGGCAGCACTTGGACCGGGACATGAGTCCGGCTTCGGCTATGTCAGCCAGGGTTATCTTTTCCGGATAGTTTTTCCGGATATAGGCGATCATGCGACGCTGCGCCTCCACATCCGGCCCCACGTGCGTGCCCATAATCACATCCGACTGATGGATAAGGGGATACAGCCTGGCGAGAAGGATATGCACCAGACCGGCACATTCCAGTGGGAATCCCGCCGGCCGTGTTTCCAGCAGCTTGTGCATGCGGAGCAGCAGATCTTTCAGGTTTTCCGGATTCTTCTCTGCACGCAGCAGCAGGAATTCTGAGTCTCTGTCTTCCAGAAAGGGAAGAAGCAGTGGATGCAGAGATTCACTGGCAGAAAACAGGGACGGATGGATGAACAGCCGGAGAAAAAGGCTGTCCTTTTCATCATGAGCTTTGCTGTAGTGCATGGCGGATGAGGTAATAAGGAGGAAATCACCGGAAGAAAGGGTCAATTTCCTGTCATCCAGATAAAAATCCATGCTGCCTGTCAGCACATAAATCCCCTCCAGCTCATCATGCCAGTGTGCCATTTCCTGCATATGGCTCTGGGTTTTCGGAGAATCGAGGACCATACGGAGCTCGGAAAACGACACAGCAGCCGAATTCCCTGTGGTCGATGGGTTCATATTTTTCATAATTCACCTCTGTACGATTTTTATAATTATATTTGTACTATTCTTATAATTTTTCGGTAAATCCTTATATCTATTATATTCGATACACACTATAATTATAACAGAAATAAACAATAGATGCTCCGGAATCACCGGAGTAAGATAAAAGAAAGGATGAGATAATTATGGAAAACAGACTGAACACTTTACTGGCGGATATGGTAGTTGTATCCCACAAGCTGCAGAGCTATCACTGGTACCTCAAGGGAGCACACTTCTTTGATGACCATGCTCAGCTGGAACGTTACTATGATGAAATGAATGAGAATGCGGATGCAGTGGCTGAACTGATGCTTCAGCTTCACATGAGCCCGGCATCCACCATGAAGGGGTTCCTCAGCCTGAGCGGAATTGAAGAAGCCGCAGGCGGAGAAGTATCTTCTGCCGAAGCCTATAGCCATGTACTGGCTGACTTTGAATACCTTCTTGATGAAGTATACGCAGTGAAGGCAGCCGCAGACGAAGAAAACCAGATTCTGGTATCTAACCAGATGGATGATTATATCGCCAGCCTGTCCAAGCACAACTGGATGCTCCGCCAGGTATTAAAGTAAAGATAAGCAGAGATTAGAGTTCACGAAAAAAGTAAAAGGGAGTCATGACAACGTTTGGTTATGACTCCTTTTTTCTTTTGCCTGGAAATCAGACGGGAAAAGCAGATGGGAGATATGAGGGAGAATACATTAATGAGCTTCACTCATGGTCCGCAGAATCCACCTGCCGATTGGCTTTGCCAATCGGCAGCTCCAGCCTCATTGCTCAAACCTGTCTTTTCTCCTCAATCCTCTTATCTATCTTTTCTGCATAAGCATCCTTCCAAATGGTCGTTTACTATGCCTACCGCCTGGAGGAAGGAATAGATAATCACCGGTCCGACAAAGGAAGCGCCTCGTTTCTTCAGTTCCCGGCTGATCTGCCGTGACAAATCGGACTCTGCCGGTACCTCCTCCATGGTCTTCCAGTGCCCCACGATGGGCTTTCCTTCTGTAAAATGCCAGAGCCAGGCATCGAAGCTGCCCCACTCCCGAGCCAATGCCTGCACCACCCTGGCATTTTTTCTGACCGAATAGATTTTGAGCCGGTTCCGGATAATTCCAGGATTCTCCCGCAGTGCTTCCAGTTCTTCATCCGTCATTTCCGCCACCTTATGTATCTGAAAGCGGTGGAATGCCTGCCTGTACCCTTCCCTTCGCTGCAAGATAGATTGCCAGGACAGTCCGGCCTGTGCTCCTTCCAGTGTCAGCATTTCAAAAAGGTACTGATCATCATGACAGATTCTTCCCCATTCGGAATCGTGATAAGCCTGCATAAGCGATGATGATTCAGCCCATGGGCATCTGATTTTTCCATTATCCATAAAGACCTCCCATTGTGAATATTTCCTTTATTTTATGCACAGCGAAACCATTTTGACAAACTTTCCGGATGCGCTGCAGCTCAAAACCACAGGCCTTAACCCATCAAATGGTTCATGCGGTCCGGCTTCAGACAGGAATACGTTTCTCCCATTAATCGTACCTGCCTTTTCCACAAATTATTTATAAGAAAAAATTAACATATATGGTTTTATTATATGGAAATGGCTCATCCTTTGCGGTATAATGGATATCGTGCCTATTTTAAAGAGTATAAGAATTTTAGATGAAAAAGGGAGGTCATCGCATGCTTCGTCGCATCAAGTATTTCCAGGCAGTAGTTCGTTGCCATAGCTTCACAGAAGCTGCTGCCGAATGTTTCGTTTCCCAGTCCGCTATTTCCCAGCAGGTTCGTTCTCTGGAAAAGGAACTTGGCGTTTCTCTGCTCAGCCGTGAAAACCGCCACTTCAGCCTCACCCCGGCAGGTGAATATTTCTATACCCAGAGCCTTTCTCTGACTCAGGGACTGGAAAACATCTGCAAGGAAACCAGCAAAATGGGTCTTTCCCACGCATAATTTCTGCGTAGTAAAAGCAACCTTAATCGCATAAATTCTGAAAGACTTCGTCTGTACCTTCTGGTAGCGGCGGAGTTTTTTTCTTTTCTTATATAACCCATAGAGATTGTTTTAAGCTATATCTATTCGCATATAATAGCTTCGTTAACTGTCAGAACTGGCGATGATATGATGTCATCATCAACTTGAAAGTGTTGCAATGAAGAGAAGAGTACATAGCCGGACATGAAACAGAGAGCTTCTGCATTGGTGAAAGGAAGTGCATAAAACGCTATGGAAGATGGCCTCGGAGCAGACGTGTCGAATAATCAGACCGTCCGGGTGCGCCCGTTATTGCGCCAGGGTATTCAGGACTACGGTCTGCGTACCTGCAGAGATCCAGCTTGCAAAAGCCGGATGAAATTGGGTGGTATCACGGTGCTTCCATCCCTTTACACAGGGGATGGAAGCTTTTTTATTACAACACACATTCAGGACTTTTATACATGGTTACATTACAGGAGAAATTCATTATGAGCAACAAATACAGATCTGAAGCATTAACGCAACATGCAGATCAGCCCCCGGATCCAGCAACCGGTGCACGTGCCGTTTCAATTTATCAGACAACCTGTTATGTATTTGAAAACGCGCAGGATGGTGAAAATCAGTTGGCCATGAAGAAACCTGCCTTCATTTATTCCCGTCTGGCCAACCCGACGGGAATGTACTGGAACGCTCTGATATCCATTACCCCGCTTTCTGCTTATGGCTTTGGCTGGATAGTCCCCTTCCTTATCGGACTTGTTGCCGGATCCCTGCTCTGGCCTTCCCATCAGGCAGCCGTGGAAACAGCCGATGTATAAACAGTTTTTCATTCCATATATCTAAGGCACCTGTGTACATCCACAGGTGTCTTTTTATGTCCATACCGACTTTCCGATATAATAGAATAAAGAAAAGCCAACGGAGGAATTATATATGTTTGGAAGAATAAAGAAATTATGGAAAAAAGAAAAGAAGGTCATGGCCATCCTCAATATTGAGGGGCCTATCCGTGCCACCGGAGAAGGAAGGTTCCGCAAGGAGGGCGGAACACAGGAAATTCTGGATTTCCTGTATGCGCTGCTGGACAAAGAGGAACGACTGGATGGACTCCTTATCCGTATGGATACGCCGGGAGGCGCCGCGGCAGCATCCGAAGAAGTAGCTCTCCTGCTGGATCGGGTAAAGAAGGAACGAAAGATTCCCGTGGTAGTGACCATGGCGGATGTATGCTGCAGCGGCGGATACATGATTGCCTGCGTAGCAGATACCCTATTTGCTACCCGGGGAACCATGACCGGCTCCATCGGATGCATCATGCAGATTCCTAATTTTGAAGGCCTGTCCAAAAAGCTGGGTGTCACCTACGTAACCATCAAAGCCGGAAAAATGAAGGATATTGGAAATCCGTCCCGGGAAATGACCGAAGAAGAAAAAGAATACCTCAACGGGTTTGCCAGAGAAACACACGACATTTTCAGAAATCTCGTACTTTCCCACCGCCCGGACATTAAAAATCAGGACGAAATGTTTGATGGTCGTCCGGTCGGCGCTGTTCAGGCGCGGGAAAACGGCCTGATTGACGAGTTCGGCGGATATTATGATGCCTATGACCATCTGCTTCATCTCATGGGTGAAGACAATGATAAGAAGGTGGAATTCTGGCAGATAGAAAATAAGAAAGGATTCCTCCGCCGCCTTCTGGAAGGACAGTCCCTGCTGTCCGGAAAAGATATATTATCCCTGTTCACCGATTCTGCTATCCGGATAAGATGAGCCTTCGGCTCATGGTCGGTGCGAGCCCCCAGCTCGCAGGTCGGTACATCCTGAACGGATGTAGGTCGGTGCCTTAACTTCATCATGGCAGGTCGGTGTGCCTCCTGCAGAGGCACAGGGGGGTAGATTCTGCGAATAGCTTCTTTTATATAAAACAAAAATATTGCATACATCAGCACGCTTTCCTATGCTCGAACATACAGCATTCTACTTTCCACCATTCGCCAGCAAAGACCGGGCTGTCAATAGTATGGAAATCAAAGATTTCCTAAGGTTATGGACTTACAGCCAATGACGACAAGCTATTGTCGTCATTCCCCCTTTCTCTCCAGAACGGGAAAAGTGTTGCATTCTTAGCTTTTATAGGAAATATTCCGCTTTCCCTGTGCAATTCCACAGGAATTGCACAGCCCCGAGCCGAAGGCTTACCGACTTTGTCATTCTTGCAGTCTGTGGCTATGAAAAAATGATTTTCCTCTTTTTTCATAGCCACTTTTTTGTTTGACAAAAATTTTTATCTTCGATAGAATATAGCGACTGAGGGAGTAGCACACCTGGTAATCAGGCGTCATGTCAACATACTGATCCTGCGATCTGGCATGACTGAAAGAGCGAGACTCATGTATGAATACCATACACGGGCTCGGATTGCCGCTAATCCCATTCCGGTATGCACAAGCATGCCGTTTTTTTTTTGGAGGAAATGAAATGCACCATATCTTATCCGCTGCTGTTCTGCTCGTTGCCGGTATATTTCTGGTTGCTAAAGGAGGAGACCGGTTTGTAGATTCCGCCAGCTGGATTGCCAGAGCTGCAGGAATCCCTGCTTTCATTATCGGCGCTACCATTGTCAGCATCGCCACCACGTTGCCGGAAATAACCGTTTCCGTTATGGCTGCTATGCAAGGATCCACTGAACTGGCTGCGGGCAATGCGGTAGGTACGGTAATTTCCAACACAGGGCTCATTCTGGGCATTGCCTTTTTCTTTATGAACGTCACTATCCGCCGCAGCGACTATCTGGTGCAGAGCCTCCTCCTTATCTTTTCTGCTGCCGTCATTTGGTGGGGCTGTCAGAATGGATTCCTGTCCACTCCGGCCACCCTCCTGCTGATGCTTTTCTTTTTCATCTTCGTATACCGCAACCTTTCTGCCGGCAGGCAGCACAGGCAGCACACCCGCGAAACCAGAGAACACATGGATACCTCAAGGCGAAACATCATCAGAAATATGTTGGGCTTCTTCTTTGGTGCAGCCGCTATCCTGATAGGCTCCCGCCTTATGGTATTTGGAGGCACATCCCTGGCTCAGCTGCTGGGTATCCCTGAACGAATCATCGGCATCACCGTGGTAGCCGTAGGCACATCCATTCCTGAACTGGTAACCACCCTGGCCGCTATCCGAAAAAATGAACATGATCTTTCAGCAGGTAATATCATCGGCGCCAACATTCTGGACCTGACCCTGATTCTCCCTCTTTGCTCTCTGGCCTCCGGAAAACCCCTCCCGGTGGCACCTTCCGCCGTCACCTTTGACCTTCCCGCCTGCCTGCTGATCACCCTCATCGGTATACTGCCTCTTCTCATCCGTGAAAAAGCAGGAAGAATACAGGGACTTCTCCTGCTCGCTTCCTATACCGCTTATCTGGTGGTGATACTGTAAAAGATGGGAGGTACGAAAGTTGAGGAAAAAGGCTTTCCTTTTCTCCCTGCACTCTCCACTGGACCGGCCCCTAAAGCCAGGGAACATCGAATCCTGAGCTTCAGTTCATCCATTTCCCTTCTCATAGTTTCCAAATTCTTCTCTGTATATACGAAAAAAACAGACCTCATCTGAAGGTCTGTTTTTTAGTTTTTATCAGACAGGAAACCGTTCTAATTCCCAGTCTGACATCAGTTCAGGAAAGTGTCACACCGACTTATAACTGCACAAGCTCAGCTTCCCACTATCTGTTGATTCTCCTCATAGTTCAATTCTCACTCCATCCTGTTCTTCTCAGTTCAAGTGAATATATACCCCCTTGAGGTCTATCAGGTCGAGTCCCAGCTGGGTAAATCCTATATGGATAGCCGCTTCGGTCAATGCCACATTCTTTGTGGCATCTCCCTTGCGCACCAAGTCTCTGGCCTTCTCATCCACCGGATTTACAGACAGAGATACTCCGTTGTAAACCAGCTGGAATTCCCCGCTTCCATCCCGGGTGGAAAGAATCGTTGTATACGTTCTTTCCTCACCAGGCGTCTGTGTCGGTTCCGGGAGTCGCATGCCAGTAGGGGACAGAATGACCCGATTCTCCGACGCAGTCAGTTCAGCGCCATACGTTCCGTACTGATTTGCTTCATGATTATCCACACGGAATACCGGAAGGGAAACTTCCTGCTTATCCCTTGGACGATATCCGCCATGTTCCCACACATCCGGCTTAACCAGCGGATTGAACGTAAGGGTCACCGCTCCGGAAGTCCGGAATACGTAGTCATTTTCATAGGCAGGAACGCCCTTTCCATTATGGAGGGTATCTCCCATTCATAGTCATATCTACGCCAAACAGCTGGTCCTTACGGGAAATGACCGGTCCCAGGCCATACTGGAATACCCCCTGGTCACCATTGACCAGCTGGGATTCCGGATTCCTGACAACCTGCCACGCAATATGGTCAAAATCGCTGCCGCCGCCAGTTACTTCTGCATAGATAGTCTTCGGCGTAAGTATTTCCTTGCCGGTGACTCCGGCAGATACTTCATAATTGGATGTATCCGTAAAGTGTGCAGTCAGGTCATAGGATCCCACATGGTTGGTCCGCTGCCCGCCCGCTGTAGTAACCAGAGCATCCGATGTAGTGTAAAGCCCCATTTCTGCCAGAATATCCGCTGCCGTATCGCCATTGACCACCGCGGTATCCGCATGGCGGATGCTGGCTGCCCCGGCAATATCCGAAGCCACTTCTGCTGCTTGCCCATATTCCCGGGTATTTCCAGCGGTATCAATAATCAGTTTTGCCTTATTAACCTGAATGGTCCCTGTCGTTGACAAGTCATAGTTGGCATCTGCAGAAATGACATGTCCTTCCGCATCCGTGATGGTAATGTCATTAAAGTCCACGGAATCAGCATATGTCCCATGATTGGCTGTATTTCTACTGCCCCGGTCCCGGGTATATGCACTGCCATCCTTAATGGATGTGTTATAAGTAATCTGGCTGCCATCGGCCAGTCCCTGCACCTGGCCATCCCAGGTCTTGATGGTTCCATCGGTATCACCATAGGTAAGACTTCCGATTCCGGAAATGGATGCGCTTCTCTTTACGAGTTCCAGCGTACCGTCAGCCTTATCCAGAGCATATCCGTTTTTCGCCACAGCCTGCTTCAGGTCGACGTTCATCGCATATACTGCATTATGACCATCGTTATTTCCTCTCGTGGTAGCCAGAAGGCGACGGATATTATCCACCAGATTGGTATAAGCGGAAAAGCCATTTTTCATGGTCGTGGTATCATTCTGGTTCAGTGCCCTTCCTGCTGCATCCCGAGCCAGTTCCTGAAGCTGCTGCATAGTCAGCTGAATCACATTGTTGCCATTCTTATAGCCCAGATAATTAACCCCACTCTTTGTTCCTCTAGCCAGAGGATAGGAGGTACCGTTTACCGAAATAGCCGCCCCGTATCCTGGAGTAATCTCCGGCTGTCCGGGGATCTCCGGACAGCCATCGGGAATATATATTGTCAGAGGTAAAGGCTGCATTGGAGATATGCCCCAGTTTCCATTCCAGCGTCCAGTCGGTCATGCCTTCTGTGTCCTGATCATCGCCCCGGAGTGACAGCACCATGGCATTTCCATTCTTATCCCCATAGGTAGCATCAAAGGCCCGGTATTCATCCTTAATACGGCTGTGCTCCAGTCGTAATCCTGTATACAGGTTGTGGAGACGGCTCCGGCGAAGCGCATATTCCAGGCCAATGGATGCGGTGCGGGAAGTGCCTACGCCATCGTATATTTCCCATTCATCGCCCATGTCATAGCTGAACACATTATATCCGGCCAGCAGGTTTAATCCATCTCTGAATAACGGAGTCCTGTAATTTACGCCCCATTTGAACATATGTCTGCCCGACGTGGAAATCCCTGTCATGAAATGGTCGCCATACAGATTGGGGTTGGTGAAATCATAGTTGATTCCATATTCGTTATATCCCATAGCCAGGCTCCCGTAGTTATCTGCCGTCACCAGGCCGTGCTTAGTCTCATAGGGCTCTACGGTAAGCCTTACATGCACCGTCCCCGGATCTTTTCCCGGGGAAAGCGCCACCCTGGCATCGGCATCTGCCATATCGGAAACAAGCCATACGGCTCGTTCCAGCCGTTCCCGAGTCACATATTCCCCTTCCCGGATGGCCTGGGCCTGATGCTGAACCGCCGTATCCTTAATCTTTGTGTGGTTGATGATTTCCGGCGTATCAAACCGCCCCACTTCCACCTGGTAAATCACCGTACCATTGGTAACTTCCTGCTGCGGAATTACCGCCCTTGCCACAATATATCCATGGCTTCGGAAAAAGGATGTAATCCGGTCTGCTCCCTTCTGCAAATCAGAAAAGGACATGTCCTTTCCCTGATAGTCTGACAACAGTGCTCTAAGGGTTTCCTCCGGATAGATATCCTGTCCAATAATGTGGAAACCACTGACTTTAATTTTTTCTGAAGCATCAAAAGCCTGATTTTTCTCTTCTGTCTCCTGCGGCTCACTCTTCATTTTTTCGCCGGCAGCCACCTGTTTCTGCATCCATTGTCTGTCCTGCCACTGATTTTTTCTCATTATCGCATTCGCCTGATTACCACCATCGGCAAGAACAGCCGCATCTCCTGCTGAAATGGCCGGAGGCGCCGCATAGGCAGGCATTCCCGGTAATACTCCCATCCCCATCATAGCCAGTATAATGAGATTTCGTGTGTACCCCTTCTTCATTGTTGCTCTCCCTTTCCTCTGATAATTGCTGTTTAGCCAGTTTTTATGCACCTTTTCAATTCTGGTAAATTTTGCTCCATTATATCCGTAACTTTTCTTCTTTTCAAATTATTTCTATATGTGTATTCTTATCGCCCCCGATATACTGCCTGAAGACATCCTTCTCTACAAAAAAAGACTTTCTCTTTATCAGAGAAAGTCTTATGAAACATACCCTTGAGGAACTGTCGTTTAATGAACGTGCGGGCCATGCCCTTTCATCCCAGTTTATTTCTGAACATCCAGGCGGCAAACGGCATGGTTACCAGGGTAATCACCACCATAGGCAGTAAATCCGGGGAAACCGCCGCCAGGGACGCCCCTTCGATATAGACGCGCCGCACCGCATCGATGGCAAATCGCATGGGGTTGATGTAGGTGAAGTACTGAAGCGCCTGCGGCATATTTCGCACTGGTGTAGCCAGTCCGGAGAGCAGGATAATCGGTACCAGCACCACAAAGTTATATACCATGACCTGCTGCATATTTTTGGAATTGGCAGAAATAGCCAGCCCCAGGCCTACGCAGGACAGAAGAAAGGTAAACATGACTATAAAAAGAGTAATCAGATTCCCTATAACCTTTACATGAAACCAGAATACGGCAAGCAGCAGTACAATCAGTGCCTGCAGCAGGCCGATGACCAGAGGCGGTACCGCTTTTCCTGCCAGAATTTCCGAAGAAGTAAGCGGCGTCACCATGAGCTGATCAAAGGTTCCCTGTTCCCTTTCTCTGGCTACGGAAAGCCCGGAAAGGAGCATGACCTGAATCAGGCTGATAACCGGGAGAAGGGACGGCAGAAAGTTCCACCGGGTGATCTGATTCGGATTATACCAGGTGATGGAATCCACGGTAAGAAGATGTTTTCCCAGATGCAGATCCTGGTTGTATGAAGCGGCGATAGTTGCCACATAATTATAGACCAGACTGGAAATGACCGTATTCCGTCCATCGGTAATGACCTGGACCGGTGCCGTCTGTCCCTGCACCAGCTTATCTGCAAAATCAGCGGGAATCACGATAACGCCGGAGACTTCACCATTTTCTATGAACTGCGCCATCTGTCCCGTATTTCCCAGAGTGGCCACCCGGCGGAAAATACCGCTTCCATCCAGATGCGCTACCAGCTCTTCCGAATAGTGGCTGTGGCTCATATCCAGCAATGCATAATCCACCCGGTCCAGATTAAACGACGCCACATAGCCGAAAAGCAGGGTTTGTATAATAGCTGGCACGACGAGGATGACCCGGCTCTTCGGGTCGTTTACCGTGGCCAGGAATTCCTTGCGTATGATAAACAGAATCCGGCGGAGATAAAAAAGAATGTTGTCCATTATTCAAGCCTCTTTTTCGTAACCACAACGGATAATCCGAAGAAAAACAGACCGTAAACGATGAGAATCGTACAGTTTTTAACAATCATTCCCCAGTTATTGCCCACCAGGAACAACGTCTTAAGGAGTTCCATATAATAGGTGGCCGGCATAATGTGCCCTACGGCATTGATAAACTCCGGGGTACTCTTCAGGTCAAAAATAAATCCACTGAGCATAACCGTCGGCAGAAGAGATACCAGAAGGGCGATCTGACAGGCAATGAACTGATCTTTCAGCAACGATGAAATGGTAAGGCCCAGCCCCAGCGTTGTAAGAAGATAAATCATGGATGCCAGGATGATTATGAGAACAGACCCACGGATGGGTACGTAAAACAGATAACGCGCCGCTATCATACACAGGGCAAACCCGCCCATGGACACAAAGAAATAAGGTATCCATTTAGAAAGAACAATTTCCAGCGGCTTTACCGGAGTGACAAACAGCGACTCCAGCGTCCCCCGTTCCCACTCTCTGGCCATGACCATGGTGGTAAGGAATACGCCTACCATGGTCATAATCAGTACAATCAGTCCCGGCACAAAGAACCAGGTACTGGTATTGGCATCATTGTACCACTGACGGTTAACCACGCTGATCATCCCCAGCCGTGTACCGTAACTGGTCATATACTCCCGCATATGCGCCTGCTGCCATGCTGCCAGTCCGGCTTCCATATACCCCTGGGCCGTCTTAGCCGTAGTCGGATCCACACCCCAGAGAATAATCTGTACATGGCCGCCTCCCTTGCGGAGAGACTCGGTAAAATCCGGAGGGACTACTACCAGGGCATCCACTTTCCGGTCATCCATAAGGGATACCCCTTCATGGTACGTAGTCACATACCGGGGATTAAAATAAGAAGAACCGTCCATAAAGGAAAACATATCCTGCACAGTCGGCGATGGATCCTGCATAACGACAGCTACCGGTACATCCTTTACATCCAGGGACATACCATAACCTACCAGAAGAATCATCATAATCGGAATGATTACCCCGATGATGAAACTGCTCTGATCCCGCACAATCTGCTTATATTCCTTTTTAATCAATGCGGTGAGTCTTCGCAGGAAATCATCCATTTTCCTCCGCCTCCTTCTTCCGGTTGTCCTCTACAATGGCAATGAACGCTTCATTCATGGTGAGGTTGTCCCCGCCACGCTTACGCACTTCGTCCGGTGTTCCCAGAGCAATGGTCTTTCCCTGATCCTGAATCATCATGCGGTCGCAGTATTCCGCTTCATCCATGAAATGTGTCGTAATAATAATGGTGGTGCCTTTTGCGGCCAATGCAGTAATCTGCCTCCAGAAGGTGCGCCTTGCCAGCGGATCGATACCGCTGGTCGGTTCGTCGAGAAACAGTATCTTCGGTTCGTGCAGAAGTCCGGCCGCCATGGCCAGTCGCTGCTTATATCCACCCGGCAGCTGTCCGGCAATATCTTCTTCCCTGCCTTCCAGATTAAACATGCGGAGTACTACGCGCATACGTTCAAAGATTTTCTTCTTCGACATACCGTAGGCACCGCCAAAAAACCGGAGATTTTCTTTCACCGTAAGTGTTCCGTATAGCGAAAATTTCTGAGCCACATAACCGATGTTGGCACGGGCCTGCGCTCTGGCTGTGCGGAGATTGACTCCCGCTACGGATAGTTCCCCGCCGGAAGCCGGCAAAAGCCCGCAGAGCATTTTGAAGGTAGTAGACTTTCCGGCGCCATTCGGCCCAAGGAGTCCGAATATTTCTCCCTTATGCACATCAAAAGACGTATGGTCCACCGCCACGAAATCCCCGAATGTGCGAAGAAGATTGTGGACATGAATATCCACATGACTGGAAATATGTCGTTTGGCCGTATAATCCAGTTCAAACCCTTCCATGAGGCGTTCCCGTTTCTCTGCTTCCCGGAGAATCATCATAAAGCTGTCTTCCAGGCGGCAGGGAATAGCCACGGCCTTACAGGAGGGATACAGGGAAAGCGCTCGAATATCCGCCAGCGTTTCTCCTTTTTTTATAACAAAACGAACCCCTCCCCTTTCCGGAACAGCATCTTCGATATGCTCTTCTTCATCCAGCAGGGCAGACTGCACTACCCTGGCAGGAATGCCTTCCGGTACAGGCATCCAGTAGGAAAGTCCCTGTGACCGGTTCCGTATCTCTTCCGGCGTCCCATGGGCCAGAATACGTCCTTTGTTCAGGATATATACGTCATCACAAAGTTCTGCTTCCTCCATATAGGCGGTGGAAACAAGAACAGAAATATGTTCTTCCTTTACCAGACTTTTGATGATTTCCCAGAGTTCCCGGCGCGACATGGGATCTACGCCTACCGTCGGTTCATCGAGAAGCAGAAGATCCGGGCTTCGCACCAGCGTGCAGGCCAGTCCCAGCTTCTGTTTCATCCCACCGGACAGTTTACCTGCCAGACGCCCGGTAAACGGAGCCAGTCCGGTCATGACAAACAGTTTCTTAAACCGTTCCGTTCTCTTATCCTCAGGAATACCATGCAGATCCGCATAGAGATTCATATTTTCCATGCAGGTCAGATCTTCATACAAACCGAATTTCTGTGGCATATATCCCAGACGGTCCTGTATTTCTTCCGCCTTTTTCGTAATATCTTCCCCCAGGACTTTAAGCTGTCCTTCACTGGGGAACATGAGCCCGCAGAGCATGCGGATAAAGGTGGTTTTCCCGGCACTGTCCGGCCCGATAAGCGCGGTAATCTTCCCCTGCTCCACCGTAAGAGACACATCCTGCAGAGCCGTTTCCGGATGGCCGGACGCCGTATGGTGGAACACTTTGGAGACATGCATCGCTTCCACTATATGTGTCATCGTTTTCCGACCTTTCTATCCTTTAAAACTTAACCGTGGCCGGCATACCCATGCGAAGCTTATTGTCCGGATCCTGAACATAAATGCGGACTTCATATACCAGTGCGGTACGCAGCTCTTCCGTCTGTACCGTCTTAGGTGTAAATTCGGCGGTATTGGAAATATATCCCACCTGTCCTTCTATCGGATGGTTTGGATCGCTGTCCGTGTATACCTTCGCCTTCATGCCTTCATGAATATCTCCCAGCCGATCTTCTGCCACATAAGCTCTGACCCACTTAGGACTGGTAATGCCGATCATATAAACCGGAACACTGGGCGATGCCATATCGCCTGGTTCCAGCAGACGGGAACGGATAACCCCGTCTTCCGGTGCCACCAGTGTAGCCTGGCTCAGATTATATTCATAAGTCTTCAGCTGTGCCTTCAGTTCTGCCAGCTGGGCTTCCGCTGCCGACACATCTTCCTTACGAGCCCCGTTGACTGCCTTATCCAGTACAGCCTGGGCATTGTTTAAATTAGCATCTGCACTCTTCCACTGCGCTTCCGCATTATCTGCCGTCTGCTTGCTTATAGCCCCAGTGCTTCTTAATTTGAGCATACGGTTATAGTACACCCGCGCATTGGCTTCGGTAGCGCTAAGCGCATTGACCTGTGCCTGAGCTGCAGCAATATCTTCGCTGCGGCTTCCTTTGTGCAGCTTCTCTACCTGTGCTTCCTGTGCGGAAATAGCCGCTTTCTGCCGTTCAATGGCCAGTTCCAGAGGACGGGTATTCAGCTTGGCCAGCACTTCCCCTTTTGTCACCGTATCCCCTTCATTTTTAGTCATCTCATCAATACGTTCACTGCTGTTGAATGCCAGAGACACCTGACGGATATCCACGTTTCCATACAGAACCAGTGGTTTTTTCACGTTGGCGTAGTGCTCATACACACCCCATCCGATTCCGCAGACAAGGCAGAGAATCGCTGCCCCACTCAGTATCTTCTTATGCTCTGAAAACCATGTCATAGAAACCTCCCCTGGAAACGACGGCACCGGAAAACCCACCTGCAGAAAAAGCAATCTCTTCGATTGCCTTCCTGTCTCCAGTCATAGCACAAAACCATCTGCCGGAGTCCGTTCTTTCCTGTTAGTCATTAAGAAACATTCAAGTCTATGAATATCACTTATATTAATTGTAATGTGTGTATCTAGTAAAAGCAAGGTTAGGGGGGGATGAGCCTGCGGCTCATCGTCCGCAGGCCTTCCTGGCTACGCTAAAGCTGATAGGTATTTATTACATATATAATTTCCCCATGAAATTCCAGAGTGGGAAGCATGCTGCCTGCTTTCCTGTATTCAATCATAGAGGATTCTACTGTCCACCAGACAAACTACTGTAGCCGTCTGCAGACAATCAGACGGTCAGACTATAAGCCTATGGGGCTTCTTAGCAGACTAAAAGAACTCAGAACATTTTCATGCTTTCCCTTATCCCAACATAGAGGATTCTACTTTCCACCACCAGCCAAAGGCTGGCGGTCCGCCCTTTCTCTCCAGAACGGGAAACGTTTCG
>OBLF01000218.1_pt1 | contig 70830 bp, 58 predicted proteins | sample 1519231 | NCBI WGS metagenome assembly OBLF01 (sample SAMEA2602895, study PRJEB22501) | metagenome
GAAGCATCCGTCTTCTTCCTGCTAATATAATAAGGTGAATCTACTGCATATCATAAACCACCTGCATGAGTTTCTTTCCCAATGCGTCAGCGGCTTCCATCGTATCGGCCTCGCTGTAGACACGGATAATCGGCTCGGTATTCGACTTGCGGAGATGCACCCATGCGTCAGGGAAGTCGAGCTTCACACCGTCGATGTCCGTAACCTGCACGTCCTTCTCCTTCCCATAAAGCTCTTTCACCCGCTTGAGAATGGCATCGACATCGGTCTCCGGCGTGAGGTCAATGCGGTTCTTGGCGATGAAATACGCCGGGAAAGTCCTGCGCAGCTCGCTTGCCTTCATGCCCTTCTGTGCCAGAGAGCTGAGGAAGAGGGCGATACCGACGAGGGCATCACGTCCGTAATGGCTTTCCGGATAGATTACACCGCCATTGCCTTCGCCGCCGATGACAGCTCCCACTTCCTTCATCTTCGTGGTCACGTTCACCTCGCCGACCGCAGAGGCATAATAATTGCAGCCGTGTTTCTCGGTCACGTCACGCAGGGCACGGGTGGAAGATAGGTTGCTTACAGTACTGCCTTTCACGTGGTCGAGAATATAGTCAGCCACCGTGACGAGTGTATATTCCTCGCCGTACATCTTGCCGTCTTCCTGGATGAATGCCAGACGGTCCACATCAGGATCGACAACGATCCCCAGATCGTAGCCGCCCTTTGCGACCTCATCCATAATGCCCGTGAGGTTCTTCTCGACAGGCTCCGGATTGTGGGCAAAGTCACCCGTAGGTTCTCCATTGAGGAACTTGTATTCTACACCCAGCCGGTCGAGAAGTTTAGGCAGGATGACACCGCCGACAGAATTGATGGAGTCTACAACGACACGGAATCTGCGCTTGCGGATGGCTTCAAGGTCGAGCAGCTCGAGGTTCATCACCTCTTCAATATGCCGTCGGTCAAACGAATCATCGTCCGTATAGCTGCCCAATCCGTCTACATCTGCATATTCAAAGTCTTCACGAACCGCAATGTCCAGCACCTCTGCACCGTCGGCAGCCGTCAGGAACTCGCCCTCCTCGTTCAGAAGTTTCAGGGCGTTCCAGTGGCGGGGATTATGGGAAGCGGTGATGATGATTCCACCGTCCGCACCGCTCATACGCACAGCCAGCTCGGTCGTAGGAGTTGTTGCCAGTCCGATGTTCACTACATCGGCACCGATTCCCATCAGCGTGCCGCATACCACATTCTTGACCATCGGGCCGGAGATGCGTGCATCGCGGCCGACGACGATCTTCAGTTTCTTTCCGGGATGCTTACGCGCAATGAAAGTAGCGTATGCTGAAACGAATTTAACAATGTCCAGCGGGTTCAGTGTGTCTCCCGCACGACCTCCGATTGTACCACGGATGCCGGAAATTGATTTGATAAGTGTCATACTCCAAATGTATTTTGAGGGTATTGTCCCTTTTACCGTTTTTCCTTTTTTATCTTTCCATCAGAGTCCCCTCTGGAACGTAAGGTCGTAGAAACAGGGATAGACAGCCTGTGAGGCATTGATCTGTCCCTGCTGCGAAGGGACAATGAGCTTCACGTGCGCCAGCTTGGAGGTTGCAGAAGACAGCCTGCCCAGCCTGACATAGGGCATGGGGACCAGCCACCCACCGGGTACTGACGTACTCTTGTAGGCATCGTACATCACACTGGAAGTACGGTCGAAGGAAGCTGTATAAGTACCGCTCGTGTTCGTAACAGACATCTTGTCTACTTTCGGACCGAAGACGAGGAACTGATTAGACAGCTGCAGCGTGTCCCTGATAAGATTCCACTCCGTAAAACGACAGAGAACCGTTGCCGTCTCGCCTTTTCTGACAGGCTCGCCTGTACCCTTTTCCACAATCTGCATATACACGCCTGTATTGGAGAAATGGACATACTGGTTCTTCGTCACGTCAGTCGTATTCCCTTGGCTCGCAAACTGCCCTTCACTGATGACGTTGATGCCTTTTTTGACAATGAAAGCGTTAATGGCGTTGTTCTCCCGCTCCAGCTGATCGGCATAGGTCTCGGACTTGTTACATGAGCTGAATGCCAGCACGGCTGCCATGACAACAAGGAGAAAAGTGATTTTCTTCATTCGTTTCTTCGTTTATATATGCTGTGCAAAGGTAAGAAAAGTATTTAGAAAGCTGAAATTAGAAATCAGAAAATATATTAAGCACTGCAAAAGGACTGCAGACAGCCCCTTTCCGGCCAATGTGATGACCGTCACCGATCGTGCCGATGCCCGACACCAAGTGTGCTGATACCCGTCACCAAGTATGCTGAGGGTCCACACCGTTACAATCTGTCGCATCAAGTGCATACAGGTCATACCGTTCAGGAACAAAATGCACCTCACCTGCTTATTTACCCCCATGAACAGGAGAAACGACATCGGTAGAAGACGTTAATTACCGCAAAGTGATTATCTTTGCAATCTGATGCAAAAAAATCATTGTTCTGCTTTACATTTTCAGTTGCTGAACTGTAAGGATAATGTATGAAACATGAAAAGACTGACATAGAAAGGCTCTTCAAACGTTATTACCAGCCGATGTACCGGGTGGCAAGGAGCATTCTCTACGACCGTGACGAGTGCAGGGACGTGGTGAGTGACGTTTTCTCCCATGTGCTGAGCGAGCAGATCGTCCTGCTGCCAGAGACGGAAGAAGGCTACCTCGTGAGGGCTGTCCGCAACCGTTGTCTGAATATCATTACGCAGAAGGACATACGGGAACGGACCGCGAAGCTGCTTCTGGCAGATGCTGAGACCGTCCTTTCCGAACAGGACAACGAACTGCTTGACCGGTTGATGCACATCATCGAACTTCTTGATCCGCCCATCCGTCGCCAGATTCTTTGTCTTCGACATCTGCAGGGGCTGCCCTTCCAGCGCATTGCAGACGAACTGGACGTGAGTCGGGTGACGGTCTATCATCATCTTTCAGCAGCTATCGACACCATCAAAGAACAACTAAAACAAGCACGACAATGAACAAGAATCAGTCAGAAGAGAAAAGGATGCAGTTCCTTGACTTGCAGGAACATCCCGAAAAATATACCGATGAGCAGATTGAAGCACTGCTTGCCGACGAGAACATCCGTGCTTTCGCACAGGAACTGGCCATGACCAAGCGCGCCATGATGCGTAATGAGGCTGGAGAAGTGGACGTAGAAGAAGAGTGGGAGCACTTCTCTACACAGCATCCTGTACCACGGCAGCGCAGCAGAATGAAGATAGCAGCATCTATCGCAGGCGTTGTCTTTGCGTCAGGACTTGCCTTTGCAGCGACCGTACAGTTGGGCATTCTGCCTTTCTTCGGCAACAAGCAGCCAGCCAATCCACAGCCACAGATACAGCAGACAACCGTAGCTGATTCTTTAAAACAGGTACGGGAACAACGTAAAGCAGTCATTGACAGCCTTACACGCACGCTTCTTCCACAGAAAGACAGCATCCCCGTGCAGCCGGTTGTATTTGAGAATGTATCACTGAAGACCATCATCGAGACGATGGCACAGTACTATCATGCAGAGGTGAAAGTGCTGAACCCGGGCGCAGCCCATGTACGGCTTTTCTTCAAATGGGACAAGCAGGCATCTCTCCAGCAGAACATTGAACTACTGAATGCCTTTGACCGTGTGAACCTTACCTATTCCGACAACACCCTGACAATAGAATGAAGCTATGAAAAGGTTATTAACAACGATCGTGCTCCTCACCATGATGTGTGGAGCATCGGCCCAGCGCATCACCCGACAATACAATAATGTTTCTATGGCGCAGGCGTTGAAAGAACTCAACAGCCTGCAAAACCGTTACACAATCAACTTCATTTATGACGATCTGGAGGATTTCCGCATCACAACCAGCATCAAGAACCAGCGTGTTACCGATGCCATCCAGCAGCTGATAGGCTTCTATCCCATACGGATGACACACCGTGGGAATACAATCATGGTGGAATGTACGCACAAGACAAAACGACATCTGACGGGAAAAGTCGTTGATGAGACCGGGCAGCCCATATCTTACGCCAATATACTGCTGCTGTCAGTAGTCGACTCCAGTGCTGTTGCCGGTGGGGTGAGCAATGAAAGCGGTGTGTTCGTAGTGCCTTACGAGCCGGCAAAGGTCATTGCACGCATCAGCTACGTGGGCTACAAGACCGTTTACCGAACCTTCTCAACCGAGAATGCAGGCACTATCCAGCTTGCACCCGATGCCTTACAGCTGAAAGGAGTGACCGTCAAGACCGTCCGCCCACAATACAAGATGACACGGGGAGGCATGACAATTGACATTGAACACTCGTTATTGGCAAAGACGGGCAGTGCCATGGACGTACTGGCACAGCTTCCCCGTGTAACGACAAGCGGCAACAGTGTACAGGTCTTTGCCAAAGGAACACCGCTTATCTATATCAACAACCGCAAGATAAATGACATGAAAGAGCTGACGGAACTCAAGTCTGACAACATCAAGAGCGTGGATGTAATTACAAGCCCTGGTGCACAATATGATGCACAGGTACAGTCCGTCATCCGCATCAAAACCATTCGCAGGCAGGATGAAGGCTTCAGCTTTCGTAATGATGCCAATGTAGATTACAATGGATGGTGGACTGGCTCGGAATCAACCCAACTGACCTGTCGGACAAAGCGTCTGGAGCTGTTCAACAGTCTCTACTTGATAAATTATTTACAGCAGGAGAACAACGAGCTTCACTCTCAGATACACGCAAACAGAGATGATGTTGATATTCGACAGCACATCAATTATAAGGGCAGGCACAATGCCCTTTCCGAGCGCATAGGTACTTCTTACTTCTTCAATGACAGCAACTCAATCGGTGCTTCTTACCGTTTCTATTCCGATTACCGCATGGACGGAACAATGGATGGTGTTCAGAATATCTACAAAAACGGCATATCAGAAGGAACGATAACACAGAAAGGGAATGTTGAGATACGTACTCCTGCCCGTCATCAGGCTGATATGTATTATGTCGGCAGATTCGGTAAACTCGGAATAGACTTCAACGCATCCTATGTAGCCATGAGATTTAAGGAAAACCATACCCAGACGGAACACTCCAACCAGCTTTCCAACCGTGAGGTACATTCTTCTGGCAACCAACGCAGCCACCTCTGGGCAGGAAAACTCGTCTTTGAATATCCTCTCTGGCGCGGAAATCTGAACTGGGGAACGGAGTTCAGCTATACCAACTCCTGGGGAAACTTCACCAATAAAGAGCAGATTGTTGCATCCTCGGAGACTGACATCAAGGAAAGGAACCAGGCTGTTTTTGCAGATTACAGCCTTCCTTTAGGCAAATTCTCGCTTAGTGCAGGACTAAGATACGAGCATGTAGTATCAGACTATTATTCCTTTGGTACTAAGCAAGACGATGCCAGTCGGCGTTACAGCAACTTCTTCCCTTCAGCTTCACTGTCATGGAACAGTGGGAAGTGGTCGTTCCAGCTTGACTACAGCAACAAGATAAACCGACCGAGCTACCGTTCCCTGCGCAATTTCGTACAGTATAATAACCGTTACAGTTATGAAGGAGGCAATCCGGCACTGCGCCCTGAACAGATACACAACATAGAAGTAAATGGAGTATATGGTTGGCTGAACCTTTCGGCTGGCTATAAATACTACAAGAATGCAATGATATGGACACATGGATTATACCAGAACAAGCCCATCTCCTTTGCTGCAGTCTACAACTATGACCATTCAGAGCTGTACTATGCCTCTGTCGTCGCCTCTCCTAAGTTCAGCTGGTATCAGCCTACGGCAGAATTAAGCTATCTGCAACAGAACTTCCATGCACCGAATGATGATGGTTCGCTGGTAAAGAACAAGCCTACAGTAACATTCTCATTGCTCAACCAGTTCGCATTCTCCAAGACATTCATGGGCAGAGTGAATTTCTGGACACGTACAAGACTTTACCAAGGCTTTCAAGAGGCAAACGGCTTTGCAAGTCTGAACCTGGCTTTACGCAAGTCATTCTGCAACGAACGCCTCATATTTTCCATTTCTGCAAACGACATCTTCGATTCCATGCGAGAACGATGGGGGCTCAGAGGCTATGGCTCCACTATGGATAAGGACTGTAACACCTATTCCCGCTCCGTCTCACTGACCGTTACCTATAATTTCAATGCAAAGCGAAGCAAGTACAAGGGGACAGGTGCAGGTAATGCAGAGAAGAACCGGCTGTAAAGGAATCGGGAATCATCCACTCATCAGAGACTTCACGTGTCCAGCACGTGAGACAACCGTAAAAATAACCGTATGAATGTTACCACGGAACAATAAAAAACACGGATGTACATGGCGTATATCCGTGCTTTTTTGTAACTTTGCAGCCAGCAAGGCTAATCTGCATACGGAGAGGAAAGCAGATATTTCAACAAACAGAAATCATTCAGACGCTAAAAAAATGACAACAACACAACACCATCACCACCGTTCCCACCACAGATCAGGATTTTACGACAACGCATCATCAAGGAATGCACGTCGACGGAAGAAGCTGAACAAAATGATGAAAATCGTTATGACTTTCTTTGCACTGGCAATTGTCGGGCTGGTCTGCTGGCTGTACAGCAACTGATCCGGCTCTTCCCTTTCCCTTACTGTCCACTGCAGACACTGTCAGGGGACAGTGGATTTTTCGTGGGGTAGACTCGTTCTACTTATGAAAGATTCTTCTAAAGTTTAGAGTGGCAGGATGCTGACAATGAGGACAGAATTACCGACTGTTTACTGCAAAAGTTTATTTCTCATTTGCTGTCACTTTTAACATTCTTCACTAACACATTGTTTATTAGTATGTTATTATGTGTTTGCAGAGTGACGGCAGTGACAGGAAAATAATTTCACAGCAGATTGACCACAAGCGCACCTGCTGTGGATGAATGCCAGACTATGTTTTATCCTAAAGTATATTCTTCTGCGGCAGGCTCTTTATCAGGGGATTATGATGTTTGTTCAGAAGGCTTATTTTCAGGAATAACAATACTGCTTCTATCCGATTATCATGCTTAACGTGATCCGTACTAAGCCTTGACACCATTGGTGTACACCCTTAACACCAATGGTGTTTACCCTCGGCACACTGACAGGAAAGAATCAGTGTGGGCGTAGATGATAATCCATTTACTGGTCACACTGTCAGTCATTATGCACAGTATGAAAATGATAGTGCGAACCGTCGTAATCTATACGCATCATCCGGTTGTGAAATTCATGCCTCTCCGACAGTGTCAGGGCAATATGCCCCATGGTACGACGCAGATTGATTTCCACTACCGGATGAAACCGGAATCCGGCATCAGGGGAACCGGAGTCACCGTCATGCGCTACAGCCATCATATCCACGCCAAAGCATCCCTGATATATACCTTGCAGACGATGTGTAAGAATCTGCTCCAGCATTCCGCCCACCTTGTCCAGCACATCGCCTGGAATGTAAGCCGAAATCAGCTTGCGCTTCTCCGTCTCATCGGCAAGACTGTTGCCCACATACGCACCGTTGACCGTATGGAAGACGGATAATCCTGCATAATGAACGCCTGTCTTGTCTGAGACGAATTCCATTCCGAAATCCTTGACTTTACCGTAATATGGCTCGACCATCATACCTCCCTGTCTGGCAATGACTTTCCTTGCCCAGCTTTCCACAGGCGCATCCAGAACGGAGTCAACATAACGTATGCCTCGTCCGCTGCTGCTCCAGGGAGCTTTGATGACCGTCCTGCCCGTTTTCTCCACCAGACGTTTTACCTCTTCCACATCGCCGGCATAAAAAGCCTCTCCGACCAGCGGCAGTCCAGGAAGACATGCCCGCAGTTCTTTCAAAACCGTAGAAGAGAAACGCCGGTTGCTTAGCCTGCGTATTTCGGCAAGCCATGTTCCACCAGGCAAGACCGCCTCGCGGATGCCCGCCTGTTCCAGCTGGAACTTCACGGCAGCATCCCATCCCCAGGGAGATACACGGTCAATCTGGTCCGACAGTTCCCCTACTCCACTTCTATCGACAAAACGGATCCGACCGCTGTAACGCATGAAACGCCGTGCATGATTCCTGGCAGAAGCCACGTTTTCGACCAGAACAAGGTCGCCGTCTTCAGCCCAGAGTGCAGGAAGATAATCTAAATCATGGCGCAGCTGCCTGCCGGCATGAGGAGCCGTAAAGTACTTGTTATCATAAGCTAACGCAATATCGTGTTCGGGATTGAATACGTACAGTGTCATCAGATTTCTTTGTTTATGTTCTGCAAAGGTACATGAAAGCAGATGCAACACAAAAAAATAAAAGCAAAAAACAACTTTTGCCATCTATAGTTTGCAAATAACAGAAATAAATAGTAACTTTGCATCTGCATTAGATAGACAACAACGGGAACAAGATGGACGCATTCTTTCGCACTCACACATATCTGGTGGAACATGTCAATGCTCCAGTGCGCCGTTGTCTTATGGATGAGATAAACTGGAACGACAGGCTCATCGGAATCAAGGGTACGAGAGGCGTGGGCAAGACTACTTTCCTCCTGCAATATGCCAAAGAACGTTATGGCTCTACAGACCGGCAGTGCCTTTATGTAAACATGAACAACTTTTACTTCCAGGGCAGAGGCATTGCCGATTTCGCAGGCGAGTTCTGCCGCAAGGGGGGAAAGGTCCTGCTGATTGACCAGGTATTCAAGCAACCGGACTGGAGTCGAGAACTTCGCCGATGCTACGACAACTACCCGCAGCTTCAGATAGTCTTCACCGGTTCGAGTGTCATGAGGCTGAAGGAAGAAAACCCGGAACTCAACGGTATCGTCAAGAGCTACAACCTCCGGGGATTCTCTTTCCGGGAATACCTGAACCTGCAGACCGGACAGCAGTTCGAGCCTTACACGCTGAAGGACATTCAGGACCATCACGAAGAGATTACCCATGCCATCCTGTCCAAGGTTAGTCCGATGAAACACTTTCAGGATTATATCCATCATGGCTTCTATCCTTTCTTCCTGGAACATCGGAACTATTCCGAAAACCTGTTGAAGACGATGAACATGATGACGGAAGTTGATATCCTCCTCATCAAACAGATAGACCTGAAATATCTTACCAAGATAAAAAAACTGTTCTATCTCCTTGCCCTGGAAGGACCGAAAGCACCCAACATCAGCAATCTTGCCAAGGAAATCAATACGAGCCGGGCGACGGTGATGAACTATATCAAGAACCTTGCTGACGCACGTCTCATCAACATCGTCTATCCTGTCGGGCAGGAATTCCCCAAGAAGCCGGCGAAGGTGATGCTGCAGAACTCCAACCTGATTTATGCCATCTATCCCATCCAGCTGGACCAGCAGCAGCTCATGGAGACTTTCTTCGTCAATGCACTACAGGAGGAGTGTTCCGTGAATGAAGGCAACAAACAGGGTACTTACATCATCAACCAGAAAGAAAAATTCAAGGTGTATGACGCCGGGAAGCCGAAAATGAGGTTCAACAGCGATACCACCTATACAGTATACAATGCCGAAGTGGGGAAAGGAAGACAAGTACCGCTTTGGCTGATGGGTTTCCTTTATTAGGCAAGACCAAAAACATTATAACAATATTCATTTAATAAATTTCAAAATGGCTAAAGAAAAGAAGTTTATCACTTGTGATGGTAACGAGGCCGCTGCTCATGTGAGCTATATGTTCTCTGAGGTTGCAGCAATCTATCCTATCACTCCTTCATCTCCAATGGCTGAGCACGTCGACGAGTGGTCGGCACGCGGACGGAAGAATCTCTGGGGTCAGACCGTAAGCGTACAGGAGATGCAGTCAGAGGGTGGCGCAGCAGGTGCCGTACACGGTTCACTGCAGTCGGGTGCCCTGACAACAACCTTCACCGCATCACAGGGACTGCTCCTGATGATTCCTAACATGTACAAGATTGCCGGTGAACTTTTGCCCTGCGTGTTCAACGTTTCAGCACGCACACTCGCAAGTCACGCTCTTTGTATCTTCGGTGACCATCAGGACGTAATGGCTTGCCGTCAGACAGGTTTCGCCATGTTCTGCTCGGGTTCTGTCCAGGAGGTCATGGACCTTTCTGCTGTCCCTCATCTTGCTTCACTGAAGACTTCCGTTCCTTTCATCAACTTCTTTGATGGTTTCCGTACCTCCCATGAGTATCATAAGATCGAGTGCCTCGACCAGGAGGACATCCGTCCGCTGGTTGACGAAGAGGACATCAAACGGTTCCGCGACCGTGCCATGTCACCGGAGCGTCCTGTCGTACGCGGTACTGCCGAGAACCCGGAGACCTTCTTCACACACCGTGAAGCAAGCAACTCTGCCTACGAGAATGTACCGGAAGTTGTTGAACACTACCTCAATGAGCTGACCAAGATTACCGGCCGTGAGCATCACCTCTTCGATTACTATGGTGCAAAGGATGCGGAGAACATCATCATCCTGATGGGTTCTGCCACAGAAGCCGCTCGCGAGGCTATCGACTACCTGATGTCTCAGGGCAAGAAGGTGGGTATGGTCGCCGTTCATCTCTATCGTCCATTCTCTGTCAAGCACCTGTTGGCAGCAGTTCCAAAGACTGTTAAGCGTATCGCAGTGCTCGACCGTACCAAGGAGCCGGGTGCAGAGGGTGAGCCGCTGTACCTCGATGTCAAGAGCGCATTCTACGATGTCGAGAACAAGCCGCTGATAGTCGGTGGCCGTTACGGCCTCGGTTCTGCCGATACCACACCCGCCAAGATCATCGCTGTTTACAACAATCTCGAACTGCCGGAGCCAAAGGATCATTTCACTGTAGGTATCGTGGATGATGTCACCTTTACTTCTCTTCCGGAGGTTGAGGAGATTCCATTGGGCGGCAAAGGAATGTTCGAGGCTAAGTTCTATGGCCTGGGAGCTGACGGCACTGTCGGTGCCAACAAGAACTCTGTTAAGATTATCGGCGACAACACCGATAAGCACTGTCAGGCTTACTTCTCTTACGATTCCAAGAAGTCGGGCGGCTTCACCTGCTCTCACCTCCGTTTCGGCGACAGCCCGATCCGTTCTACCTATCAGGTGAACACTCCAAACTTTGTTGCCTGCCACGTTCAGGCCTACCTGAACATGTACGATGTCACACGTGGCCTGCGCAAGAACGGTACATTCCTGCTGAATACCATCTTCGACGGAGAAGAGCTTGTAAACTTCATTCCCAACAAGGTGAAACGTTACTTCGCCAAGAACAACATCACCGTTTACTACATCAATGCGACCAAGATCGCACAGGAGATCGGGCTTGGCAACCGTACCAACACCATCCTCCAGTCGGCTTTCTTCCGTATCACGGAGGTTATTCCACTCGACCTTGCGGTAGAGCAGATGAAAAAGTTCATCGTCAAGAGCTACAGCAAGAAGGGGCAGGATGTCGTAGACAAGAACTTTGCTGCCGTTGACCGCGGTAACGAGTACAGGCAGCTGGCTGTTGACCCTGCATGGGCAAACCTCCCTGACGATGAGGCCAAAGCCGACGATGCACCCGCATTCGTCAAGGAACTCGTACGCCCGATGAACGCACAGGCAGGCGACCTCCTGAAAGTGTCAGACTTCGTAAAGCACAACACGGTTGACGGTACATGGTCGGTAGGTACCGCTGCTTACGACAAGCGCGGTGTCGCTGCTTTCGTTCCTACATGGGACGCAGAGAACTGTATCCAGTGCAACAAGTGTTCATTCGTCTGTCCTCACGCTTGTATCCGTCCGTTCGTCCTCGACGAACAGGAGAAGGCCGGCTTCAATGACACCACTCTCGACATCCTCGCACCCAAGCAGCTCAAGGGCATGCAGTTCCGCATCGGCGTATCAGTTCTCGACTGTACAGGTTGCGGCAACTGTGCAGACGTCTGTCCGGGCAAGAAGGGCAACAAGGCTCTCAAGATGACACAGTTCGTTGCCGGTGAAGAAGAGGCCACGACACGTGCCGCCAAGTGGGAGTACCTCGTCAAGAACGTCAAGAGCAAACAGAACCTGGTTGACATCAAGTCGAATGCCAAGAACTCCCAGTTTGCTCAGCCGCTGTTCGAGTTCTCAGGAGCTTGTGCGGGCTGTGGTGAGACACCGTATGTGAAGCTCGTTTCACAGCTCTTCGGCGACCGTGAGATGATTGCCAACGCTACCGGCTGCTCTTCCATCTACTCTGCTTCCGTTCCTTCCACCCCGTATACAACCAACGAGAACGGACAGGGACCAGCCTTCAACAACTCACTGTTCGAGGACTTCTGCGAGTTCGGCATGGGTATGACTTTGGGCAACAAGAAGATGCGTGAGCGCATCGTCGTGCTGCTCAATGAGCTGATGGCCGACGACAAGACACCAGCCGACTTCAAGGAGGCTGCACAGGAGTGGCTCGACAACATGCATGATGCGGATGCGTCAAAGGGTGCCGCTGCCAAGCTGAAACCGCTGATTGAAGCTGGCGCAGAGCATGGATGCCCTGTATGTGCCGAACTGAAGACCCTCGACCACTATCTCGTCAAGCGCAGCCAGTGGATTATCGGTGGTGACGGTGCTTCCTACGATATCGGTTACGGCGGTCTCGACCACGTCATCGCTTCCGGAGAGGATGTCAACATCCTGGTACTCGACACAGAGGTTTACTCCAACACGGGTGGCCAGAGTTCAAAGTCTACTCCGCTCGGCGCCATTGCTCAGTTCGCTGCCAAGGGCAAGCGTGTACGCAAGAAAGATCTCGGTCTGATGGCTACAACCTACGGTTACGTTTACGTAGCACAGGTTGCCATGGGTGCTGACAACGCACAGACATTGAAGGCCATCCGTGAGGCTGAGGCTTATCCCGGGCCGTCGCTCATCATCGCTTACTCTCCGTGTATCAACCACGGTCTGAAGATCAAGGGCGGTATGGGTCGCAGCCAGGCGCAGGAGGCCAATGCTGTTGCCTGCGGTTACTGGCACCTCTGGCGTTACAACCCACAGTTGGCAGAAGAGGGCAAGAACCCGTTCTCTCTCGATTCCAAGGTACCGGACTGGAGCAAGTTCCAGGACTTCCTCCGCAGCGAGGTACGCTTCCTCTCTGTCCTCAAGGCTTATCCCAATGAGGGAGAAGAGCTCTTCAAGGCCTGTGAGGACATGGCGAAACTCCGTTACCAGAGTTATGTCCGCAAGACGAAGGAAGACTGGAGTGAGGAGGCTTAACGGCTTCCCGAACGGAACATCATACAGTCAAAGGACTATATAACCCTTATTCCAACCCTCATTTTATAGATGCTGCCAGACTGTCTTTCGGTCTGGAACATCTATAAAATGAGGGTTTTGACGTTTTTACAAAAACGATTTACCAGACCTCTTATCATATATCCTAATGTGCCGGTAATCAGCGAGTCCCGGTCATCTCTCATCAGGAAAGACCTATATCAGTATCCGTTGTGGTGCCTATACAACGGATTGTCCACACGTACACAAAGGAATAACTCACGCTGCCCAATGGATTTACACGGATAGCTTGTTTCAAATTCCGGATTTCCCAACTGGCAGGGACAGACGTTCCCAGGCATTGGGAATCATGTTCCCAAGCACCGGGACATCTGTTCCCGACCGTTTGGGACTCGTGTTCCCTGTAGCAGGATGTCTCCCACTTGCAGTTTCCAGGATTACCTGCCAGCTTTCTCTTGGTACATCCGGGGTGTCAAACCGGTCTCTCGCTTGAAGAACTTGGAGAAGGCGGATGCACTGGGAAAGTTCAGCCGGTAAGCAATCTCATAGCCCATCGCACCGTTGGTTTTCAGGAGGATTTTCGCTTCCTGGACCGTAGCCCGGTTGATCCAGTACATGACCCTCTGTCCGCTGGCTTTCTTGATGGTGGCAGACAGGTGGTGCGGTGTCACGTGCATTTGTTCTGCATAGAAAGGAATGGAACGCTCGCGGGTACAGTTCCGGTGTACCAGCCGTTTGAACTGTATGAACAGCTCGTGGGCGCGTGCAGTGTGACTGTGTATTACATTTTTCTCTTCGATGTCCTTGATATATAGAACGTCAGATACAACCGACTGCAAAAGGTGCTGTATGGTCTTCCGCCTGTAAGGCTTGAGTTGCATGATGTCCCAGGTAAGATATACCATACGCAGTATGCGGTCGCATTCTTCTGGAGAGGCACTGAGTATGGTCTCCTCCGGGATGTCCATGCCTTCACGGAAGACGACGGCCACCACGCGTGCATCTGTGGATATTGCCTTTGCCTCAAGGATGGTGTCAGAAGGCAGCAGCATGACGGAGCCTTTCTCCAGATGACAGTCCTGTAGGTTGACGCAGATATCGGCATTCCCCTTGATGGCAAGCACCAGACGGGGCTCGACGATCTGGTAGATTTTCCCCTCTTCGAGAAACCGGGTGTGCTGTATGTGCCCGCCGATGACGAGTACCACGTCATCGTTCACCATGATCCGTCCCTGTTGCGGCTGCTGGTAAAGTTCTTCAAGGTCAATGCTCTCCATAGAAAACGGGTTGAGGCTTCTTGCTTTTTCCATAAGATTTCTTTATTGTATGATTTGATTGCAAAATTAACATTATATTTCGGGATATGAGATCAGATAACACGGAAATCATACAATATGGCAATTAATTCCGTGTATTTAATAAGCGTATTGTGTCAGAATAGGCCTACCTTTGCCGCAACCAACAGGAAACAATGAATTATCAAAGACGGATATATGAGAAAGAGAATATTGCTTCTTATGCTTTCGGCATTGCCGGCCGCAGTCCAGGCCCAGACCTTGGAGGAATGCCAGCAGGCTGCTGAGAAGAACTATCCTGTCATCAGGAAGTATGACCTGATTGCACAGACAACCCATCTGACAGTCAGCAATCTCCAAAAAGGCTGGCTGCCACAGATTTCCGCTTCGGCACAGGCAACTTACCAAAGTGATGTTGCGGCATGGCCGGAGAATATGCAGGGAATGTTCCGGCAGATGGGGCTCAAGATGAAAGGTCTGACCAAGGACCAATACAAGGTCGGTATCGACCTCCGGCAGACAATCTATGACGGCGGTGTTATCAGCAGTCGCAGTAGGATTGCCCGGCAGGAAGGGAAGGTGCAGAAGGCGCAGAATGAAGTGGAGCTGTATCAGGTGCGCAGGCGTGTCAACGAGATGTACTTTTCTATCCTGCTTGTCGACGAGCAGATCAGTCTCAACGATGATGTCATGGCTTTGCTGCTGTCGAGCGAGAAGAAGCTCTCGGCGATGGTCAAGGGCGGGACGGCATCGACAAGCGATTTTGAGAATGTAAAGGCAGAGCGGCTGAATGCGGAGCAGCAGAACACAAGCCTGAAAGCACAGCGGCAGATGCTGCGCCGGATGTTGAGTGCCTTTTGCGGTATTGAGGTCGGCAGTCTCCGGAAACCGGATGTTCTTGAATCTGCCGCCACTGGCAACAACCGCCCGGAACTACGGTTGTTCGACAGTCAGCTACGCCTTTCCGTAGAGCAGGAAAGGGCGTTGGATACGCAGTTGCGGCCAAAGCTGGCATTTTTCGCCCAGGGCTATTACGGCTATCCGGGATTTAATATGTTCGAAGACATGATGCGACACCGGTGGAGTCTCAACGGTATTATAGGGGTGAAGCTGTCGTGGAACATCGGTGCGCTCTATACCCGTAAGAACGACAGAGAAAAACTGAAGCTGGAGCGTGAACTGATAGAGAACGTACGTGAAGTGTTCCTGTTCAACAACCATGTAGAACAGATACAGCAGACGGAGAATATCAGCCGGTACCGCACCATGATGCAGAATGACAGCGAAATCATCGGCCTGCGAACCCGTGTCCGCAAGGCGGCGGAATCAAAGCTTGCCCACGGCATCATTGATGTAAACAGCCTTCTCAGGGAGATAAACAACGAGAATGCGGCCAAGACACAGCAGGCTATACACGAGATTGAGCTGCTCAAGGAAATGTACGATCTGAGATATACCAGCAACGAATGAAACAACTGACAGATATGGAAAGAATACTTTTTTTAGCCGCACTTGCCTTTGTGATGGCATCCTGCGGTGGAGACAAGAAGGATTACGACGCTACGGGGACGTTCGAAGCCACGGAGGTAACCGTGTCGGCGGAGTCTGCCGGACAGCTGGTAACATTCAATGTCACCGAGGGACAGCAGCTCAAGGACGGGTCGACAGTAGGACAGATTGACGCCCGGCAGCTTGTCCTGAAGCGTGACCAGCTGGCTACGAACAACGACCAGCTCCAGGCTACCCATGGACAACTCGAAGCAAACAGACGGCAGCTTGCCGCCAACAAGGAGGCGACGGCAAGCCGCCGGCTGGATCTGACGAGGCAGGTAGCGTCCATCCGTCAGCAGATTGCCAATCAGCAGCGTGAACGGCAGCGTTTCGCCGAACTGCTGCGGGACGGAGCTGTCGCACGGAAGCAGGTGGATGACATAGATTATCAGATTCAGGTGCTGCAGAAGCAGCTTGCCGCCACAGAAGAACAGATTACCAGCCAGAACGCTTCTTTGGCCGAACAGGACAAGGGCATCGCTGCACAGATGGAGGGCATCAATGCGCAGCAGGCCGGTGTCAATGCACAACAGGCCGGTATTCGCTCCCAGCGGGCACAGCTTGACGACCAGATAGCCCACACCTTCGTGAAGAGTCCCATCACCGGAACAGTCTTGGAGAAATATGCCGAGTGTGGCGAGTTCGTCCCTATAGGGAAACCGCTCTTCAAGATGGCCGATACGGGGAGGATGTTTATCCGTGCCTATCTCACCTCCGGACAGCTGAGGTGTGTCAGAATCGGACAGAGGGTGAAGGTCATGGCCGACTATGGTGACGGACAGAGGAAGACTTACGACGGCGTTGTCGCATGGATTTCCAGCCGTTCGGAGTTCACGCCCAAGACCATCCTCACCGACGACGAGCGTGCCGACCTCGTCTATGCGGTCAAGGTGCAGTTCCGCAACGACGGCTATGTGAAGATTGGAATGTACGGTGAAGTGAAGTTTTAGACTATGCCGATGAATGCGATTGAAGTAAACAGCTTGTCCAAACGTTATGGGAAAGTGCAGGCACTGCGTGATGTCAGCTTTTCCGTCGGGAGAGGCGAGGTGTTCGGCATTATCGGTCCCGACGGTGCCGGCAAGACGTCCCTGTACCGTATTCTCTGTTCACTGCTGCTACCCGATGACGGCACAGCCTCGGTAGATGGATACGATGTTGTCAACGGCTTGAAAGAGATACGCAGGAGAGTGGGATATATGCCGGGCAGGTTCTCGCTCTATCAGGACCTGACGGTGGAAGAGAACCTGAGGTTCTTCGCCACGCTCTTCGGGACCACGGTGGAAGAGAACTACGACTCCATCAAGGCCATCTATACACAGATTGAACCGTTCAGAAAACGCAGGGCGGGAGCGCTCTCGGGCGGCATGAAACAGAAGCTGGCACTCTGCTGCGCACTGGTCCACCAGCCGAGTGTCCTGTTCCTTGACGAACCGACAACAGGTGTCGACCCTGTCAGCCGCAAAGAGTTCTGGGAGATGCTGTCCCAGTTGAAGGAGCGTGAGATTACCATTGTCGCCTCAACGCCCTATCTGGATGAAGTAAGGAAATGTGAGCGTGTAGCTTTCCTTTCAGAAGGTTGTATCAGGGGTATCGGTACACCGGACGAAATTCTCACCACCTTCAGGGACATCTTCAATCCTCCTGCCATCGAGAAGCTGGAAGCCGGAACGAAGAGCAACGAGAATGCCATCGAAGTAGAACACCTCGTCAAGGCCTTTGGCAGCTTCCATGCGGTAGACGACATATCCTTCACGGTCAGGAAAGGAGAGATCTTCGGCTTCCTCGGCGCCAATGGAGCCGGCAAGACCACAGCCATGCGTATGCTCACAGGACTCAGCCAGCCGACGGGTGGAAACGGAAAAGTAGCAGGCTTTGACATCCGTACCGAGTACGAGCAGATAAAGAAGCATATCGGCTACATGAGCCAGAAGTTCTCGCTCTACGAGGACCTTACCGTTGCCGAGAACATCAGGCTCTTCGCCGGCATCTACGGCATGGACGACGGAGAGATACGCCGCAAGACCACCGACCTGCTCGATCGGCTAGACTTCTCGGCACACCGAAACACGCTTGTATCCAGTCTGCCTTTGGGATGGAAGCAGAAGCTCGCCTTCTCGGTCAGCATCTTCCACGACCCTCATGTCGTATTCCTCGATGAGCCTACGGGAGGTGTAGACCCCGCCACACGTCGCCAGTTCTGGGAACTGATCTATGACGCTGCGAAGCAGGGGATAACGGTCTTCGTGACCACTCACTACATGGACGAGGCGGAATACTGCGACCGGATTTCCATCATGGTAGACGGCAAAATCAAAGCCCTGGGCACACCTGAAGAACTGAAACAGAAACTGGGGCAGCCGGACATGGACCATGTCTTTACATTCCTGGCACGGCAGGCCACAAGAAGTGCAGATTAAGAATGAAACCAATCCATAACGTATGAGGCAGTTCATAGCTTTTGTCACCAAAGAGGCAAAACATATCATCCGTGACAAGCGTACCATGCTGATGCTTTTCGGCATGCCTGTCGTCATGATGCTGATCTTCGGATTCGCCATCACCAACGACGTGCGGAACGTGCGGACAGTCATCGTCATGAGCAATGCCAGCTATGCGACGCAGCAGGCTGCTGACCGTCGGGCGGCATCGGAGTATTTCACGATCGTGAAGACCGTCGCCACCCCTGCCGAAGCCGAGCAGACGATCCGTAACCAGCAGGCAGACATAGCGGTTGTCTTCGCACAGGACTTTACAGAACCGGGACATGGAGTCCAGTTTATCGTGGACGGGGCGGATCCCAACATGGCACAGCTGTGGTCTAACTATGCCCGTGCCGTGCTCATGAATGCGGAGGGGACTGCCGTCAATTCACGGATGCTTTACAATCCGCAGATGAAATCTGCCTATAACTTCGTGCCTGCCATCATGGGGATGCTGCTCATGCTGGTCTGTGCCATGATGACCTCCATCTCCATTGTCCGGGAAAAAGAGAGAGGCACGATGGAGGTGCTGCTCGTATCGCCCACACGTCCGCTGATGATCATTGTCGCCAAAGTCGTTCCCTACCTGGTACTCGCCTTCCTGATTCTGACGGCAATCCTCCTCATGTCCACTTACGTTCTGGGCGTACCGCTGCATGGTTCCCTGTTCTGGATATTCGCCATCTCCACCATCTACATTCTGCTGGCACTCTCATTGGGACTGCTTGTCTCCAACATCGCAAAGACACAGCTTGCCGCCCTGCTGCTGTCTGCCATGGTGCTGCTGATGCCCATCATCAAGCTTTCCGGAATGGTATTCCCCATTGAGTCGATGCCCCGGATACTACAGTATGTGTCGGCCATCATCCCCACACGTTACTATATCAGCGCCATGCGAAAGCTGATGATCATGGGTACCGGCATCGGACAGGTTTTCCGTGAGCTGACGATTCTCCTCGGCATGCTCGTCATATTGCTTCTCCTCTCTCTCACGAGATTCAACAAACGACTGGAATAGAAACTATATGGTACTGAAATATCTTTTACGCAAGGAGTTCACCCAGATACGCCGCAACTCGTTTCTGCCACGGCTCATCATCGTCTTCCCCATCATGGTCATGTGTGTCATGCCGTGGGTAATGAACATGGAGGTGAAGAATATCGTAGTAGATGTCGTCGACAACGACCGCTCCACACAGTCGCAGCGGCTGGTGCATGAGATTGAAGCAAACAACTACTTTGTCTTTCATGGACAGCAGCCTACGTATGCGGCAGCACTCAGCAACATAGAGCATTCCACGTCGGATGCCATAGTGGTCATTCCACAGCACTACAGCAGGGATCTTGTCCTGGGACGTACGCCGCAGGTGCTGGTGGCTGCCAACGCCGTCAACGGGACAAAAGGCTCGATAGGGTCTGCCTATCTCTCGCAGGTTGTCATCGCCCACGCATCTCCTTCCGCAGCTTCTGTCCAGTCGCAGGTGTCTACCTTATATCTCTACAACAAGCAGCTGGACTTCAAACGCTTCATGATTCCCGCACTCTTTGCCATCGTGATGATGCTGATGACAGGATTCCTGCCGACGCTCAACATCGTAGGTGAGAAGGAGGCAGGGACTATCGAACAGATCAACGTGACACCCGTAAGTAAATGGACATTCATCCTCGCCAAGCTGATTCCCTACTGGATCATCGCCTTCTTCGTCGTCACCGTCTGCCTGCTTCTTTCATGGGGGATATACGGCATTGTTCCCGTGGGAAGCATTGCCCTTGTCTATCTGCTGGCGATGCTGCTGGCACTGTTCTTCTCGTCCTTCGGGCTGATTGTCTCCAATTATTCGGACACCATGCAGCAGGCCATCTTCGTCATGTGGTTCTTCGTCGTGATGCTCATGCTGCTCTCCGGCCTGTTCACGCCGACACGTTCCATGCCTTACGCAGCTTATCTGACAACCTATGTCAATCCGGTAAGCTATTTTATCGAGGCCATGCGGACGGTCTGCATCCGCGGAGGCGACATGGGAAGCATCTCCCACCAAGTACTCGCCCTGCTTGGAATCGGACTTTTCATGAGCGTATGGGCTGTGCAAAGCTATAAAAAGAACTGCTGAGAAAGGGGGCCGGGTGAGGAGAGAGTATCGTCCCTACAGTCCACCCGCCATAGCATATTCGGACTGTTTTCGGAAAAGTAAACCTTCACAAATAAGTTCTGCCGGCACAGCTCTTCTCCAGCTGCAAGCTGGCTCTCATTCCGGCAATATATAGCAAGGTCCGGACCGTCAGCACGACTGGTGTCTGCCGTCAACTCCATGAGTGATGGGCATCAACTCCATAAGTGACGGGGCCCAGCACACCTGCAGGGAAGACCGGTCCGTTCCTGTCGTTATCATATACAGTAAGACGCTGATGACTGACTTACACGTGAAATGGGGCTGCCGGACAGCACTGACAATCATTGATTGGCAACAGGATAAGTAAGGCTACAATCCGTTGCCAATAATTTGTCAAGGAATTGCGACAGGGCACTCAAGGACCGCTAATACGTCGTAATGTCTTGATAATCTTTGTCGAAAGTGTGAGGATGGCGTCCCGTCAGCACAGTGTTAAGCAGGCAGTTGGCAACAAGTTCCTCACTGGTCAGGTTAACTTCCGGATCTTTCTTGACTTCTTTTCCGAGGAGTACCTCCCAAGGCCCATTAAAATCCCGGTCGTCTGCACCATAGAACATCTCGTTGGTTTCCGGGTCTTCCATCAGCTGATAACGGATCAGTTTCTTTGATGCTACCGGCTTGATGCTTCTCAATAAATCGTACGCATTGCGGAACTGTCCACGCAGATGACGCCCCTTGGGATACATAAGCCCTACCTGGGGATAAATCTCATCAAAATCGTAGGCCAGAAATAACTCTTTCAACCTCATGTAATCTTTCTTGAATGTTGTTTTGTAAAATATTACGATATAACAACTTATAAAGTCATATACTTTCACATTGGCTGCTGAAAGCAGAACCGTTGTGTATGCAAAGTTACATTATTTTTTTTGATACGCTTGCAAGTTAGAACATTAATTCGTATATTTGCAGCGTTATCACTAACCACGGAGGGCATAGACAGATTTTATCCTCCCATAAACATTTCAAAATACACATGAGAAGAGACCAAGAAATTTTTGACCTTATCGAGTTGGAACACAAACGCCAGCTCAAAGGAATGGAGCTGATTGCATCTGAGAATTTCGTCAGTGACGAAGTAATGCAGGCCATGGGATCCTACCTGACAAACAAGTATGCTGAAGGTTATCCTGGCAAGCGCTATTATGGCGGCTGCCAAGTGGTTGACCAAGTAGAGACACTTGCTATCGAGCGCATAAAGAAGCTCTTCGGTGCAGAATACGCCAATGTACAGCCGCACTCCGGCGCACAGGCAAACCAGGCAGTGCTGCTTGCTGTGCTGAAACCTGGCGATACCTTCATGGGACTCGACCTTGACCAGGGCGGGCATCTCTCTCATGGCAGTGAGGTGAACACATCAGGCATCCTCTATCATCATATAGGCTATACGCTCAACCGGGAGACTGGACGTGTCGACTATGACGAGATGGAACGGCTCGCCCGGGAGCACAAGCCGAAGCTCATCATCGGCGGTGGCTCCGCTTACAGCCGTGAATGGGACTATAAGCGTATGCGACAGATTGCCGACGAGGTGGGGGCATTGCTGATGATCGACATGGCTCATCCTGCAGGACTTATCGCAGCAGGGCTGCTCGACAATCCCGTGAAGTATGCACACATCGTTACCACGACAACCCACAAGACCCTCCGCGGTCCTCGCGGCGGTGTCATTCTAATGGGCAAAGATTTCGAGAATCCCTGGGGCCTGACAACGAAGAAAGGTGTTGTGAAACCGATGTCCATGCTCCTCAATTCTGCTGTCTTCCCTGGAAACCAGGGCGGTCCGCTGGAGCACGTCATTGCAGCCAAGGCTGTCGGGTTCGGCGAGAATCTCCTGCCAAGCTGGAAGGAGTATGCCCTTCAGGTAAAGAAAAATGCTGCCGTACTCGCCCAGGCACTCGTTGACAAGGGCTTCAGCATCGTCAGCGGTGGTACGGACAACCATTCCATGCTGCTCGACCTGCGTCAGAAGTACCCTGACCTAACGGGTAAGGTGGCTGAGACGGCCCTTGTTGCAGCTGACATCACAGCCAATAAGAACAAGGTTCCGTACGATGAGCGTTCAGCTTTCCAGACAAGCGGTCTGCGTCTTGGAACAGCAGCCATGACGACCCGCGGCTGCAAGGAAGACATGATGCTGCTCTGTGCCGACCTCATCGACGAGGTGCTGGCAGACCCGGAGAACGAGCAGGTCATCAAACGTGTACGTGAGAAGGTGAATGAGACGATGAAGGATTATCCGCTCTTTGCTTACTAAGGGCAATATCATTGCTGTATCTAAAAGATACAAAACAAAAGAAGGTGTGCAGGATTTCCTGCACACCTTCTTTTGTTTCCCTGCCAGGACATTGGTTTGAAGCCTTGAGGAAACCGGGCACAATAAGGCTTTCATATTCGGCAGAGGGAGGTCCGGATGGACTTTTTTAATAGAACAGGCATGAAATCCGATATTTTTATGTAAGTTTGCAATCGCAATAGGTTCATTACCCAATATGATTAAAAAGGGAAAGCGGTGCAAATCCGCTACTGTCCCGCAGCTGTAAGCTATCCGCCGGGCAAACTGAAGCCACTGGTTCTGCTAATCCGGGAAGGCGTTTGCCCCCATTTGGATAACAAGTCAGAAGACCTGCCATTGCAAGTCGTTGCATCCCTCGAGGAAGGGCACTGCATAGAATCCTTTGAAACAAGCAAGAAGACATGAGGCGACTGGCTTCTTACACATTGTTGTTGTGCCCGATCGGAACAATGGCACAGACTGTCGGCGCAGATTCGGTTCATTCGATACAGGAGGTAGTGGTCAATGGGTTCCATATTCCCGGAAACATCTTGTCAAGTTCACCCGTACAGACGCTCTCGCACGCTGACATGGAACGGCTCGGCATCATCGACATGGGTGATGCCCTGAAGCAGTTCGCCGGCGTACAGGTAAAGGATTATGGCGGCGTAGGCGGTATGAAGACGGTCAATATCCGTGGGCTGGGTGCAGGACATACGGGGGTTATCTATGACGGCGTACAGGTCGGCGACTGCCAGAGCGGACAGGTCGACCTCTCCCGCTTCACCCTTGACAATGTGTTGCTCGTCAGCCTCCAGATAGGACAGGACGATAATATCTACCGGAGTGCCAAGTCTTTTTCATCCGCAGGCCTGATAAACATCAGTACATTGCATGACAGCAATAATGACCGCAGGAACAGCCTTGCTGCAACCATCCATACAGGCAGCTATGGCCTGTTCTCCCCTTCCCTACTCTACCACCGGCAATTCTCCCATTTCGGCATCAGTGCATACGGGAGCTGTGAAAGGGCCGACGGCATCTATGTGTTCAAACTGAAAAACGGCAACAGGACCATCCATGAACACCGTAACAACAGCGACATTGAGACGTGGCGGGGAGAGCTGAACATGGACTGGCAGCCCGGCAACCATCAGACGATGAAATGGAAGACTTACGGTTTCGTGTCTCACAGAGGACTGCCGGGGGCTGTCATCTATGACAACCCCTACTCTGCCGAAAGACTTGTCGACAAGAATGTGTTTACACAATTCGCCTATGAGAATAGATTCAGCCGGTGCGTCAAGCTGAAGGCGGCTGCCAAGTGGAACTACACGTGGTCGCGCTATTCGGATGTACCTGCCGCCGGCTACAAGGAGGACATCTACAGGCAACAGGAGGTCTATCTCACTGCAACATTATGGAGTGCGCCTATGCGGGGACTGCATCTGTCGATGGCACAGGATTATGCCCGCAACCACCTGTCCATGACGCTTGCGCAGGCGGCCAATCCGACACGCAATTCGCTGTGGACGGCATTGGCAGCCAGCTATCATGCCAGGCAGTTCACCATCAACACCTCCCTCCTTGCAACCAATATTACGGAACAGACAGAACAGGGCCGTCCTTCTGACGGTTTTCACCGGCTCTCTCCAGCTTTCAGCCTGCAATGGCACTGTCTGGAAGGGCTTCGCTTCCGTCTCGGCTACAAGGACATCTTCCGGACACCTACGTTAAACGAACTCTATTATACAGGCGTGGGCAACAGGCATCTGCACCCGGAGAAATCAAGACAATGGAATCTTGGAGCAACCTACAGTCATGTGTTCAGCCGCATGATTCAGCTTTCGCTGACGGCTGACGGCTATTTAGGAAATGTCACAGACAAAATCATCGCTGTGCCCAAGATGTTCTACTGGCAGATGATGAATGCCGGGAAGGTACGACAGATAGGGCTCGATCTGTCTGCCAACATGGAGAAACGATGGAATGAGGGGTTGTCAGTCAGTGTTACCGGAAGCTACAGTCTTCTCAAGGCTACCGACAGACCCGCCCCTGCCGATGTCTACTATGGTGACCAGATTGCCTATACTCCACGCCATTCAGGGGCTGCGAGCATACTGCTGCACACATCATGGGCCGACCTTGGTTACAATGTCTTGTGGATGGGCGAGCGTTATTCATTGGGCTATGCCATTCCGCAGAACCGAATGGCAGGCTTTGCCGACCACAGCATTACACTGTCCAAGGAACTTCGTGTCTTCCATCAGCAGCTGCGAATACAGTTCGACTTGCGCAATCTTGGAAACAAAAACTATGAGATAGTAAGGTTCTACCCCATGCCCGGTACGAACTGGCGGCTCTCTATAAGCTGGAAAGGCCGTGGAAAAGTAAAAAGGTAAAAAAGGAAAAAGGGGAAGGAAAAAAGAAAAAGATGAGAGGAGGAAAATGGAAAAGCAAGATGTGAAAGCAGAAGCATTAAAATCAATTATATTTAAAACAACAAGAACAATGAAAAAGAATCTTCTTGCGCTGGGCATCATCCTGATGGCTGCGCTTACATTCACCGCCTGTAGCGATGACAATGACTTTGACGACGGCAGACAACAGCCGGAGGTCGCCAATCCTACAACTTACGTTGCCTGCGCCGGCAATTTCAAAGCCAACGACGGCACTGTCGGCATCCTCTTCTATAATGCTACGGCACGCCCGACATCACCCTTCCGTTATTACGATGCTTATACTGCACAGAACGGAGAAGAGGTGGGCGATGCCCAGGACCTGATCGTCGTCGGCGACAAGGTGGTCATAACCGGGACGACTTCTTCAAAGATAGAAATCCTGAACCGTTTAGGACGGCTTGAAAAGAAAATCCTCATGCCGAAAGTTGAGCCACGCTATCTGGCTACAGACGGAAAGTATGTTTACTTCTCGGCATACAGCGGGAAAATCTACAAGATGAATCCCAATGATCTGCAGAAGCCGATCATCGACTCTGTTGAAGTCGGTCCATATCCGGAAGCAATCTCCGTTGCAAACGGAAAGCTCTATGCAAATATGTCTGACCACAACTTTGACAACAAGGGTAAATCCATTTCCGTTGTCGACCTCGGCTCGTTCAAAAAAGTCAAGGAGATAGAAGTAGTGCTGAACCCTTACAACCAGAGTATTGCTGTGGGCAATGACATTTATTTTGTTTCCAATTACCATAGCGAGAATGCCCTCGTGCAGAAGATTGATGCAACAACCGACAAGGTTACCAGCGTCTGCAAGGCAAGTGCCATTGCCTATGATGCACCGAAGAAAGCACTCGTATGCTTATACGCAGCTTACTATGATACGGCTAAGCGGTTCTTCTTCTATGATCTGAAGACCGGTGCGGAGGCCGACATCGCCATGACGGGACTGAAGAGTCCGCAGCAGGTGAACGTAGACAGCAAAGGTCAGATTTATGTCATTGACAATCCGAGTTACACGGCACCGAGCGAAGTGTTCTACTATTCGCCGGCGGGCAAGCTCATCCAGGGGAATATCCAGGTGGGCTACAGCGCACAGAACGTGAGATTCGCCAATTAAGCAATATTGGGGAAAGAAGACTGCTGCACGCTGACGGCGGTCTTTACAGACCGAACATATCCTATTAGCCGAGGGAGCATCGATGCAGATTGACGCTCCTTCTGCTTGTTGTCTGCCGGCAGGACAAAGTCCCTTTTCTTGCCGCCTTGCCTGCTGGGCTTGTCACACAGGGTTCGCTTATCTTCCTCCAGAATCATATTTCTTACAAATCACTTTGTCTTTCCATATCTTTTTTATACTTTTGGCAGCAGAAATCAAGAATAACGGAATGAGACAGATCATTAACCATTTCACAGACGACGACCTCTACAAGCTGACCATGTGCTGTGCCGTCATTGACAATTATCCACGTGCGCACGTGCGTTACCAGTTTGTAGACCGTGATGATATGGTCTATCCTGATGGATTCGCCCGTGAAGTGGAACACCAGATAGAGTTGCTGGAGTCGGTAGTCATTACCGATGAGGAGATAAGTTTTCTTCGCCAGAAGTGTTATTATCTGCCCGAATGGTTCTTGACTTACCTCCGTGGCTTCCGCTTTTCACGTGACTGGGTGAAGGTGTGGCAGAATGACCAGGGGCATCTTCATGTTGAGTTTGAAGGGCTGTGGGCAGACACGATACTGCTTGAAGTGAAGGTACTCGCCATCATTTCAGAGCTGTTTTATATGTTTAACGAACAGGCACGGGGATTCGATTACCAGGAACTTTATGACAAGACCTATCACAAAACTGAGCGGTTGCTTGAAGCTGGCTGCGTCTTCTCCGATTTCGGCACACGCCGTCGGGCGAGTCTGGTAGCCGAGGACACGGCCGTCCGTGCCATGAAGGACTGCTACGACAGCCGCCAATGGAAAGGCAGATTTGTCGGAACGAGCAATATCCACCTTGCCATGAAGTACGACCTGATGCCTGTCGGCACGATGGCACACGAGTTCATCTGTGCCATCGGCGGTATGTTCGGTCCGCAGATGGCCAATTACATGGCGATGGAAGCATGGCGCAAGACCTATCGGGGCGCACTCGGGACTTATCTCTACGACTCTTTCGGCTGGGACATCTTCTCTTATAATTTCTCGGAGGACTTCGCCAATCAGTTCAAGGGGCTCCGAATCGACTCCGGTGACAACTTTGAGCAGCTGGAGAAAATCATTGCCAAGTACAAGTCATTCGGCATCGATGCCCATGACAAGCAGGTACTGTTCTCGAACGCACTGGACACAGACAGGGCAATCGAGATACAGCATTATGCCGAAAGCCGTGTGAAACCGTCATTCGGCATCGGTACGCATTTCACCAACGACTTCCCCCATGTGAAGCCGATGAACATCGTCATCAAGCTGGTTGCTGTGAAAATCACGGAGTCGTGGCCCTTCTACAACGACACCTGCAAGATTTCAGAGGACAAGGGGAAGCATACGGGCAGGCCCGAGGTCATCAAGAGGTTTATGGAAGCCATACATTACAAGGAGTAACGTCCGCACCGCAAAAGGAGCATGCTGACGAATTGCAGAAAGACGGTAATGAGGCTGTGTCAAAAGTCCATATGGGATATGTGACACACTTTCATTACCGTCTTTCCGGTTGGTTCGTACCTATCTTTCCTCCGTTGAACTTTCGATTCGCTTTAATCCTTTCTGGTAGTAAACGTAATAGAGTATTCCTGCTGTTGTCAGCCCGAAGGGAAAGGCGTACCAGACACCCAGCAGCCGGTAGTCCATTACGACTCCGAAAAAATAGCCCAGAGGCAATGACACGACAAAAAAAGCGATGAAGGCAATCCATGTCAGCGGACGCACAACAGCAATGCCGCGCAGGGCATTCGCATAGTTGCACTGCATACCGTCTCCGAACTGATAGATCATAAATGGAACAATCGTCATGGAGACCATTGAAATGACATCGGCATTATCGGTGAACAGACCACCGATAATGTGACGGCAAAGGAAAACCGGAACGGATGTAGACAGTGCAAGCAGGAAGACCAGATGGATTCCGGCAGTCGCCGTGCGTCTTACGCTCGTATAGTCGCGCTGACCCATGAAGTTGCTGATGCGCACCGCCACGGCTGCTGCCAGCCCGTAATAAATCATATAGCCCAGCTGTGAGATAGTAAGCATGACCTGATGTGCCGCCAGGGATGTCGTACCGAACCATCCCACCATCAGACTCGACAGGCTGAAGGCAGCTGCCTCCATCCCCATCTGCAGTGCCAGAGGAAGACCGAGGACAGTTATCTGCCTGAAATCCGTGCGGTTCGTGTGCCCCAGTCGCCATCCTTTCCGGTATTCCCTGTATTTCCTGCCGAAGAAGAAGACACCGGCCATCACGATTGCCATCACAATCCGTGAAATCATCGTGGACAGACCAGCACCGATCAATCCCATCTCCGGTATGCCTAAATGACCGTAGATGAGTATCCAGTTGCCGAAGATGTTCATCACGTTGCCGCTGACAAGAATCCACATGGCTACTTTCGTATCGGTAATTCCGTCCGCAAACTGCCGGAAAGTATTGAACCAGCAGACAAACGGCAGGGAGACAAGCTGGATGAGGAAGTAAGGGCGTATGAGCGGAAGCAGCTCCTCCGGCTGTCCCAGCCGGTGGACGTTCAGGTAGAGGGCAGTCATGATGACTGACAGGAATACCGCCATACAGGTGTTGGCTGCCACAGCACTCTTCATCAGTTCGCCGATGCGATGGGTCTTCTCCTGTCCGTAGAGCGTGCCGACAAGGGCCGTGACAGCATAGGTGAAGCCGATGGCAAAGATAATGACCAGCGTGAACATATTGTTGACAAACGCCGCTGCCGCCAGTTCTTCCGTACTGTGATGCCCGATCATAAGTGTGTCGGCAAAGTTCAGAATAAGGTTTCCCAACTGTCCGATGATGATGGGAACGCCTAAATAAGTGAGATTACGATAGTGTGTTTCGTATTTTGAAAATTGATAAGACATACCTTTTTGTTTCTGTATAAATGATAACGGAACTGCAAAGGTACGAAATAAAAGCGTATTTCCACGCATAGTTCATGGCTTGCTTTCTGTAAGGCTGCTCCCACACTACAAGTCCCTACGGACAGGGGGACCGTTTCACGGAAAAGACGCAGATGCACCGACTGCTGAGGTAAGGAACCAGTAGATAATGAATGGGGATTATCATTTACCCACACTGATTCTTTCCTGTCAGTGGGTCGATGGTAAACACGAATGGTGTTGACGGTGTACACCCATGGTGTCAAGGCTTAGTTCGGATCACGTTAAGTATTATGATAATCGGACAGAAGTAGTCTGTTATTCTTGAAAATATGCTTTCTGAAGAAACATCATGCTCCCCCCGATAAAGAGTCTGCCGCAGAAGAATATACTTTAGGATAAAACATAGTCTGACATTCTTTCACGGCAGATGCGCTTGTGGGCGATCTGCTGTGAAATTATTTTCCTGTCACTGCCGTCACTCAGTAAATACATATAACATACTAATGAACAATGTATTAGTGACGAATGTTAAAGGTGACAGCAAATGAGAAATAAACTTTTGCAGTAAACAGTCGGTAATTCTGTCCTCATTGTCAGCATCCTGGCTACTCTAAACTTTAGAAGATTTAGAAGATTTTTCATAAGTAGAATGAGGCTACCCCCACGAAAGATCTACTGTCCCGAGGTAAGGGCTGCTCTCCTCATCTGCTCTCATCTATCGGCATTTGACCTACCCACAATTAAAAAGGAGGAGACAATAAAGTCCCCTCCCCGATAATAAAACCCAAATGGAAATGAATTACAGGTCAAACTTGTAACCCAAAGTAATCTGGAATACGCTGTTCTTCTGGTCAAGTTTGTCAACGTCGAACACCTTTGTCAGCCCCCAGTTGTAACGGGCATCTACCTGGAAGTTATTGTACTCGTAAGAAATGCCTACAGGGATAGAGAAATCCACCGACTTAGCCTTCAGATCGACTAAAGCTCCTCCTAAAACAGGCATCCTGAGATCAAGCTTGTCATTAACCTTGAAGCCCGGCTGTACACCCAGTTTCACGGCGAGACCTTTGACAACATAGACGTTTGCCATGATAGGTACATTGATGTAGTCCAGCTTTTCTGTGGACTTAGCACCAAAAGCGTCATACTTAGCACCCTGCATGGAATAGAGTACGCCTGCGCTGACAGAGAAGATGTCGCTTGCCTGGTATTCCCCTTCGACACCAGCGACGAGACCTACACGTGCATCAGAACTGTTGTTGTCTGTAAGGTTGGCGATGCTTACACCGACCTTCGGCTGGAGGTTGAATGAACCTACTGCGTGCTGTGCGAATGTAGCGACTGATGAAAACATCAATGCGGCTACTACCAATACTTTTTTCATAACTCTTTTGTTTTTAATTAGGTATAAATGTTGTCAATATGTTGTCCTTTCTATCTCGTGGCACTCTGTACAGGTGTCTTCCGGATGATGTATTATCAAATACCTCTCGTGGGCAAAGATAGTGGAAACGGATGTAATGTCAAAGCGTTTTGTGTTAAATTGTATTTATCTTGTGTTTTTGCTGATTGATTTCAATGAAAAGGTGGACAGAGAAAGATAATCTTTCAATGTCCACCTTATTTATATATAGGGGAGATACTTTATTTCACCTCGCAGCTCAGTTCCTTTCCCTCTGCAAGTTCCTTCACACTGTTGAGTGTGGAAACGGCGATGTTATGAAGCGCCTCTTCGGTGAAGAAAGCCTGATGAGAAGTCAGGACAACGTTCGGTACCATCAGCAGGCGTGCCAGTACATCGTCGTCGATCATCTTTCCGCTCTTGTCCTCGTAGAAGTATTCTTTCTCTTCCTCATATACGTCGAGACCGGCCGACCCCACCTGCTTGGTGCGGAGTCCCTCGATGAGGTCCTCGGTATGGATGAGCTGTCCGCGGCCTGTATTGATGATCATTACCCCCTTCTTCATCCTGGAGATGCTCTCCCGATTGATGAGGAACTTGGTGTCGGGTGTCAGCGGACAGTGAAGCGAGATGATGTCACTGTGCGCATACAGTTCGTCGAGCTGGACAATCTTTACCCCATACCGTTCTGCAAACTCCTTGTCAGGGTAAAGGTCGTAGGCCATGATGTTCATCCCGAATCCGTGGAGGATTCTTATCAGTTCCTTGGCGATGCGTCCCATACCGATTACGCCGGCTGTCTTGCCGTACATATCGAAACCCAGCAGCCCGTTGAGCGTGAAGTTGCCGTCACGTGTACGGTGTACAGCACGATAGATCTTGCGGTTCAGACTCAGCATCAAAGCTACTGCATACTCGGCCACGGCGTGTGGCGAATAGGCCGGGACACGTGTGACCTTGATACGACCTTCTGCTGCTTTGAGGTCTACATTGTTGAAACCGGCACAGCGAAGGGCAATGAGCTTCACTCCGTTCTTCACCAGTTCGTCAATCACCCGTGCATCACACTCTGCATTGACGAAGATGCAGACCACATCAGCATCCTTTGCCAAAGGAACCGTACTGATACTGAGTCGCTCCTGGTAATAGCGGATGTCGAAATTATAATCTTTGTTTACTGCGTCGAACGACTTTATGTCATACGATTTTGCATCGAAGAATGCTATCCTTACTGCCATTAATCTGTTTAGTTTTAAATTATTATGAGTATCCTGAGAATTCTCTACATGCAAATGCCAGAGGGTGCCCCCTTTTTGTTTCCTGACATCTCCCGGCAATCTTATGTGTTGGTGCTATCTCGCCTTTTCCAAGACGATGCAAAGGTACGTATAATCTGTAATATCTGCAAATTTCTGCTCGGTTACCCGATTTATAACATGTGAAGAACGGACATTTTCCTCATTAAGAAGCATTGGTCTAAAATCAGAATCTACCCTTGGAATATGTCTGCGGGAAGTACACGAGTACAGGAGATAACAGAAGTGGTTTTCATTTCATAGTAAATGATAATCCCCATTAATTATCTACTGGTCCAGAACAACCGCTATTATTGAGTTATTAACTCTTTGATAACGGTTATTCTTTACGAATGATGGCTGTCTTTAGTGGAAAGCGAGTTTTGACACACCCCTTTCCACCTACCAGACTTATGCGACAGAAACGTCTTCAAGACTTGCTTACATAGATGTTTACCGGCTATTCTTCTCTCTACCACCGTTGCTTCAGAGAATAAATAATGTAACTTTGCAGACTCAAGACATATCATGCCATCAACATCCCAAAATCGGAAGCGTTACTATCACCAAGGCACACATCAACAACTTACTTCTTCGGCACAAAACTTTCCCATGTCTGGTCGTCAAAAAAAATACGGATCTCCGTAATGCGACGTTGCGGTTTGTCAATATATTTCACTTCTGTACGAACAGGATTTCTAGGGGATTGCTCCATAGAAGACATAGTGGACAAAACCTCGTCTTGATGTGATGGAGCAGTGGGGGAAGAAAAATCAAGTGCTCCCTCAGATCCGGCAGAATGTACCGTACCCATCCCGCTTGTAGCTGGTGCAGCATCAGCCTCCTGGCCCTTGAACATAGGTCCCTGCCCGTACATGAGCCAATCAAGATTAATCTTGGTGAACTTGCTCCTGATTGCTTCAACAGTATTCAGGGTAGGTTTGGTTCTTCCTGTGAAGATACTGCTGAGAGAGGCTGATGAGATTCCGATGAAATCCGAAAAGGTCTGCTGGGTCATGTGCTGACTTTCCATGAGCTGTCTGATTCTATCTTTCATAACCAAATTCTATTGTTCATAAGTAAATAGGTGATGTATGACGGCTTGTTTGCCACATTCTCATCTATTTTACAAAGGTAAACATAATATTTTAAACACCCAAATCAAATGAAAGAGAATATTGTTATTGATATTTACATTTTAATACCTACAATCTGAAAGAGAATATAATCAATGCTGTGCATCGGCATTTACATTTACATAACAAAATTAAATATTCGATAAACAACATAATAGATAGATGAATAGTTTTAATTAATTTACTGATTATCAAATCCAATCAAAGAATATAAAATACAAATCAAGATGATATACAGATGAATGGTACAATATATTAATCCTATCGGGCTATTTCCAATAAGAAAACTACATAAAACACTGAATTACAGATGTATAAATAAAAATGAAGAACACCGTATGTATATTCATTTCTGTTTTCAAACCAAAAAGTTTAGGTTTGTAGTTGAAAATAAAAGTTTGTATGTGCAAAATGGTGAACACAGGATTAGTATCTTGAATTTATAAATATAAAAACGAAGAGGTTAGAAGGGTTGAGTGGGTTATACGTTTGTAAATCATAATATACGTGAAGCATAAATTTAATGTCGGGTAAAAGGCCCATCTTTAGCGTGCTTGGCATATTCGTGGACCAATGGAAAGCAGTATGAAAATATGCGAAAAATGAAAGGGGGAAAACGAGCTAACTCTCCTATCTTCCAGCATAAAACACGAAAAAAGCACTCTTTTCAGAGTGCTCATTTTAGCTCAAAAACAACATACTGTTAGGTAAAACAGAGGGAATTTTACCCTCCAAAAACATAAAAACCCTTCTGTTTCTTAATGAAGAATGAAGAAAACAAGTTCTTTCATCAAATCTCCTACTCCAGTATTAGGATTATCCAGTCCTTTACTCTTTCCATCAATATCCCGTAGCTTGGAAATTATATCCATTGTTTTACGTGCTGAATAGTTTTTCAGGCCTATCATGTAATCCCTCACTCCCCAGGTATTACGTAAATCCAATGCTCCCGCAATGTCCTGTTCCGAGTTCCGCCGGGGTGCATAATGAACAATCATCAGATTCTGGAAATAGGAAAAGAGCAATGGGAGGAAAGAATAAAGAGATCCGGCTTTTGGATTACTGTCAAAATATTTCACAATCTGATTAGCCTTGAAACTGTCCTTCTGAATGATGGCATTCCTCAGCTCAAAAGCATTGAAATCCTTGCTTACCCCTATCTCCCTCTCCACCACCTCTGGTGTCACCCGGAGGTGGTCTTCCGGAAGCGAGATGAGCACCTTGTCCAACTCGGAGGCAAGACGGCTGAGGTCAGTTCCGATATGGTCGGCTATCATCTGGCACGCCTTGGGATCGATACTGACATTTTTCTTTTTCAGATAATCTTGGATAAAATCAGGAAGCTGATAGTCGCGCAGCTTCTTGCTTTCAAAGACGACACCGACAGCCTGCGCCAATCCGATGGCTTTCTTGCGCGCATCAATTTTCCCATTTTTATGACACCACACAAGGATGGTTGATTTTACAGGATTCTTGAGATACTTCTCCAAGGCCTCTAAAGAGCGGACATTCTGCGCTTCCTTGACAATAATCACCTGATATTCTGCCATCATGGGATAACGACGCGCCATATCAGCTACCTGGACAGCCGTAACATCCGACCCGAAACAGATGGTCTGGTTGAAATCGCGTTCTTCCGGAGAAAGGACATGGTCTGCAATATAATCAGAAATCAGATCGATGTAATAGGCCTCATCTCCCATCAGCATATAGACTGGAGCAAACCTACGGCTCTTCAAATCCTGCATAATATGCTGAAATGTTGTTCCTTGCTTTGCTGGCATTTACTTTTTTATTAACTTTGCATAACTAATATATCGTAGCACTCTCAAGCGGCTTGCCTGGCAAGAAAGCCGGAGCAATCCATCTATCTGGTGGAAAAAGCTCCCCAAAACGGTACGGGTTCTCCTGCAAAGTTAATAGAAAAGATATAGATTACAAAATTTTCGCATGACTTTCCCCCCTACATTTATACCTTATTATATATAGAATATTTTGGAAATGATGCAACTAAATCTCCCTCCCTATCAGGCCAGGGTAAAGGAAGTGAACGGACGGAAACAGATTTTTGACATACTCCGCAGAAAATATGTGGCACTCACGCCAGAGGAATGGGTCCGGCAGCACTTCATTCATTACCTCATTGAGCATAAGAACTACCCCATCACCCTGCTCGCCAATGAAGTTCCACTGCAGGTCGGAGAAAAGAAAGTCCGTGCAGACAGTGTTCTTTATGACAATCGTCTTCGGCCGAAAATGATTTTCGAGTATAAAGCCTCTACCATCCCTTTGACGCAAAAGGTTTTCGACCAGATAACCGTCTACAATCTCTTGCTCCATGTCGACTACCTTATCGTGTCAAACGGACTGGAAACCTATGTCTGTAGAATGGATTATGACAAGCAGACATATAGGTTCGTAGAGAATATCCCGAATTATCATGATATTTAACGGAAGGTGAACTCAAGCCTTTCATTATACAAGAATAAATATTGACAAGCAAGACGCTTTGAAAGTCTCCTTCGTAAGTCTTCCGTCTTTTCGGCTTCCAGGTTCTGCTTTCTTCCTGAAAGGGTATGGCGAATATGCAGCTGAAAGAGAAAGAAGAATAGGGCCGCATGGCACAAAGAGCTGACAATGTCCATATAAAATAAGCAAAAGTCAATGTGGAATTTCCAGAACAAGCCTTAGCCGGATATCAGAGTTTGGCATCATCTTTGTGCTTCCTTACAGAGGAGGAGATTAACAGAAGTCAGTTCGTATAAAAAGAGAAACAATGGCAATAGGAAAATGGATCGGCGGTGCATTAGGCTGGATACTCGGCGGAGGTGTCCTGGGAGCTGTGGCAGGATTCTGCATAGGCACTATGCTCGATGAAGCAATCAATGACAGCAGTAACAGCAAAGCTGACAACAGTACAGGCAATAGAGAACAGGACTCTTACAGAAGTCAAAACGGTTTTGGGGGCAGTCGGCCTTTCGAGGAAGACCGTAATTCCTTTCTGTTCTCCATGCTTGTACTTTCTTCTTACATCATAAAAGCTGACGGCCGGATCATGCACTCTGAGATGGAGTTCGTGCGACAGTTCCTTCGCCACAACTTCGGTACACAGGCTGTAAGCCAGGGAGAGGACATCCTGCTGAAACTGTTTGAGCTGCAAAAGCAGCAAGGACCTTACCAGTTCAAGGAGACAATCCGCAAAAGCTGTGTAGAAATCGGGTTCCACATGAATATCAGCCAGCGGTTGCAGCTGCTCAACTATCTTGTCATCATTGCCAAGGTAGACGGCATTGTAAGCCCAGAGGAAGTAGCAGCATTGAAGGAGGTTGCCCGCTATCTTGGCCTTTCGCCTCAGGATGTAGATTCAATGCTCAACCTGGAAAGCGGTGCCAAGGACAGCAGCAGTATTGAGGAGGCCTATAAAGTATTGGGCATCTTACCGTCTGCCACAGACGAAGAGGTGAAGACTGCTTATCGCAAGATGGCACTGAAGCACCATCCCGACCGTGTCGCCTCCCTCGGAGAGGATGTGCGCAAAGCTGCTGAAAAGAAATTCCAGAAGATTAATGATGCTAAAGAAAGAATATTCAAGGCAAGAGGACTATAAAAAAGCTGAGGGGTTTACAGATCATTTGCAGACGGGCAATCGTCTGTCGAATGGCATGAAATGTAAACCCATCGGCAGATTTCAGGAGGAATCGGATTTTGGAATTCTAAACAAGTAGCTATACCTTCCAGAAGTAATCCGTAAACCTTGACCTATTAATTACCATAAATATCGAAATTAAACAACCATATGGCAACAAGACTTAAAATAAAGACAACAGAGGGCGACATTGTCATCCGTCTCTATGATGAGACCCCCAAACACCGTGACAACTTTCTGAAATTAGCGAAGAATGGCTACTTCAACGGCACCCTCTTTCAGCGGGTAATAAAGGACTTCATGATACAAGGGGGTGACCCTGACAGTAAAAATGCACCGAAAGGGAAAATACTGGGAACCGGCGGACCAGACTATACCATTCCGGCAGAGTTCGTTTACCCACGATATTTTCACAAGCGTGGTGCACTAAGCGCTGCCCGTACTGGAGATGAAGTAAATCCCGACAGGGAAAGCAGCGGCAGCCAGTTCTACATCGTATGGGGAAAAAACTACAAACCTGCGGAACTTAAGCAGATGGAACGTCAGATGGCCATGCAGCAGGAACAGGAAGTTTTCAACCTGCTTGCAAAAGAACATCGTGAAGAAATCATGGAGTTCCGGCGCAACCGTGAACAGGCCGGATTACAGACACTACAGGAACAACTGATTGAAGAGACAAAGAAAATCTGCAGGCAGAAGGGGAAGCCCACCTTTACAACAGAGCAGACAGAAGCCTACACAACTGTTGGCGGGACACCATTCCTTGACAACCAATACACCGTCTTCGGTGAAGTAGAAGAAGGAATCAATGTGGTTGAGCGTATCCAGAACCGCAAGACCGACCGCAATGACCGTCCTACAGAAGACGTAAAGGTGGAAGCCATCGCCATACTATGACGTATGCACAGAACCGCTGATGCCCCTACAGGGAGGAAAATACAGATCCACAACCTGGCATCTTCCAGTCTGTAAGTTGAAATCGGGACAGCAGATTTTTCGTGGGGGTAGACTCTTTCTACTTATAAAAACAATTCTAAAGTTTAAAGTGGCAGTGAGGATAGAATTACCAACTGTTTACTGCAAAAGTTTATTTCTCATTTGCTGTCACTTTTAACATTTTTCAATAACACGTTGTCTATTAGCATGTTATGCGCATTTACAGAGTGACGGTAGTGACAGGAAAATAATTTCACAGCAGACCGATCACAGGTGCATCTGCTGTGAATAATTTCTTGAGCAAGAACTTTCAAAAAGACATTTGCATTTCGAAATGCACTTTTTTATGTATGCCCGCCAGCAGCATACTGAAAGCAGCAGGAAAACCCGCCTCCCCCCTCCCACTCGGTTGAGACACATACGTTGTCCCTCCATATAAGACATACAGAAAACGACTTATCCCAGACACAGAAAGAGACGATCCCAGAACGTCAGGTGCAACCACGATTGCATTCCGACCTTCTGAGACCGTCTCTTTTTCTGTATACATCCAGACCGGGCTTTCCGGGAAAAGGAGCGGGAAAAGGAGCTGTCCATCTTCTATTCGACAACCAAGACTTCTGTACAGCCCAATACGACACCTGTCCGGAAAGGGAGGAAGGGTTGCAGACTACTACTCCCCCTCTTCTTCCTCTTTCTTCTTGCGTGTCGTTCTACGCTTCTTCGGTTTCTCTTCTGCAGGCTTGTCCACTTTCACGCCTGCCAGTTCCGGGTCAATAAGGATACGGCCGCAATACTCGCAGACGATGATTTTCTTGTGCATCTTCACATCCAGCTGACGCTGGGGCGGAATCTTGTTGAAACAGCCACCACAGGCATCACGTTGTACATAAACAATGCCCAGACCATTGCGGGCACCACGCCGGATGCGCTTGAAGCTGCGGAGCAGTCCGGGTTCGATTTTCGTCTCCAGCTCTGCCGCCTTCTCTTTCAGCAGCCCTTCCTCTTCGCGCGTTTCCTGCATGATCTCATCCAGTTCATTGCGTTTCTCTTCCAAGGCACGCTGTCTGTCTTCAAGCAGAGCGCGGTTGGCATCCAGGTCTTGCTGCTTCTCTTCAACCTTGAACTGAGCCTCTTTGATTTTCTTGTTACAAAGTTCAATCTCCAAGGTCTGGAACTCGATTTCCTTGGTCAGCGTGTCATACTCCCGGTTGTTTGCAACAGTATCCAGCTGCTTGTTGTAACGTTCCAGACTTGCCTGTGCTTCAACAATGTCGCCCTTCTTCTGGGCAACCGCACTCTGGTAGTCCTTGATGTCCTGTTCGATTTTCTCAATACGGGTGTGCAGACCTTCCAGCTCGTCTTCCAGGTCGCGCACCTCAAGCGGCAGTTCACCGCGCAGTGCGCGCTTCTCGTCGATGCCGGACAATGTCGTCTGCAACTGAAAGAGATTCTTCAGTTTTTCCTCTACTGGTAAATCCTTTGGATCTTTCTTTGCCATAGTTCCTTATATTAATTCAAAATTCATAATCGTAATTACCGGTGTCTGCCGGCAGACCTTTCGACACGTCTGCAATTAACCTGCTGGCTAAAAGTAAACGATGGGATTCGTGTTTACCTCTGACAGGAGGCACTTCACTCCCGGGCAATCACGTGAAATCACGTCACGAAGCACCTCCACAGTGTACTGCTCACTTTGATAATGTCCGATGACACAAAGCTGTATTTCCTGCTCATGCCCGAAGAACTCGTGATACCCCATCTCTCCCGTAACAAAGGCATCGGCCCCAGCCTCGACAGCATCGTGCAGAAGAAAAGCCCCTGATCCGCCACAGAGAGCAACGGTACGTATCCTGCGATGAAGCAGCTCATTGGCCTGAACACACTCAACGTCAAACAGTTTCTTCAGCAACAATATAAAATCGTCGGATGCCAACGGAGTCTCCAACTCACCAATGACACCGTCGCCTCCAATAACCGTATCGCCCATCAGCGAACTCATTACCTGTTTGCTACGTCTCAGAAACCGTACGTCTTCAAGTCCTAACTTCTCGGCTATCTTGTAGTTCACGCCTCCCACAGCCGAATCCAGATTCGTGTGCATGGCCACAATGGCAATATCGTTCTTGACCGCCTTCATGACAGTACGCTGCACATAGTCCGCATCCGACACCTGTGCCAGCTTACGGAAGATAAGCGGATGGTGTGCGACAATCAGGTTGCATCCCCGGCGGACGGCTTCATCCACTATGTTTTCCGTCACGTCAAGACACAACAAAGCCCCTGATACTTCCGCCTCTGTCAACCCAACCTGCAGGCCGGCATTATCATAGCTCTCCTGCAGAGGCAAAGGCGCGAATCGTTCAAGGGCATCAACTACTTCCTTTATTTTCACGCTACGCATAAGTTTCAGACTGCAAAGATAAGAAAATTATCCGATTTCTACAATCTTTGTCGTCTATTATTTTTTCTCCTTTCGAAGCACGGTCATTCCTGAATGATCAGATAGCGCGACACGTTCCAGAACTTGTCAGCATTCGTAATCGTAAGTGTAGTCGTACCATCCTCGTTCTCTGTAAGCGTATAGCTCGCCTCCGGATTTGCTGACAGCACTTTCGGCGCATGGGAGTTGATTGTCAACGTCTTCAGTTCTTTGCGGTCTGCCTTCGTAAAATTCTCATCAATGATGTGGTTGCCGTCAATCTTCTTCGAGAAGAAGCCGGTCTTCAACAGTCCCTTTTCCTTCAGCGTCTGCTTTCTGGCAATGATATAATAGACCTCCGATGAAGTCTCCCTCTGCTGATCCATTATCCGCTTTGCTTTGAGTCTGATGTTTTCCCGCTCCAGCTCCGATATCCTGAACTTGTCGCAAAGGGCATCCATGTCGCTGTTCCGGTTCAGGACGATGAATCTGAGCTGGTCTACACTTACATCCTTCCGGGCTGCCATTGCCTGAAGGCGCGCTACGCGTTCACTCTTCTCTTTCAGCTGCTCCGAAAGGAAGTCTATCACCTTGTAGAGGTTCTCCATCTCCGTCTTCTCGCCTGACGTGCCATCCGTCTTCCTCGTCCTCTCTTTCTGGATCCGGGCTATCTGCTTCTGCTTTTCTGCCAGCAGGGCACCGAGGGCGTTGATCTGCCGGATGATTTTCGACCGCTTGTTCGTATGCTCTGTGGTCTTGCAGAGCAATCTCTCCTGCGAATAGATGAGATCAAGATCGGCAGAAATATCGTCAATCGAAGCGGTAAGCTGGCTTATCGCCTCCGACTCCCTCGACGGAGGGGTGACATTGATTCGCTGCCTGACAGGGACCGGTCGTTTTTCCTCCACACAAGAGGTAGAAGTGAAAACACCTGCAAGTAAGATTAGAGATGTGAGTTTATTGCAGTTCATCTTCAAAATATATCGAATATCCTGCAAAGATACGCCATTTATACGAAGAATCTGCCAGATGTGTCTTAAAAATGCTAATAAAAGGTAAATGAGCATATACCCACACGGCAGGCAGCACCTGACCGGTCATCGTCACTTATGGAGTTGATGCCCATCACTTATGGAGTTGACGGCAGACACCGACCGTGCTGACGGCCCGCTCCTTGCAATATATTGCCGGGATGGAAGCCAGTTTGCAGCTGGAAAAGAGCTGTACCGGCAGAACTTATCTGATCTGGGGGCTTGCTTTTCCGAAAACAATGCGGAGAACCTAATTCTGCATCTTCGGATATTTCCTGAACCAACCGTCCATACGGAGACGCATGACTCCGAAGAACGCCTCTGAAAAGATCCCCCCGCTCATCTTGCTGGCCCCCTCCCGCCGATTGACGAAGATAACAGGAACTTCCTTTATCCTGAAACCAATCTTATAGGCCGTGTATTTCATTTCAATCTGGAAGGCATAGCCTTTGAAACGAATTCTGTCCAATGGGATTGTCTCAAGGACGCGACGTCGGTAACATACAAATCCCGCCGTGGTATCATGGACGTGGAAGCCGGTCACAATCTGGACATACTTGCTGGCAAAGTAGCTCATCAGTACCCGTCCGATAGGCCAGTTGACGACATTCACACCACTGACATAACGTGACCCTACAGCAACGTCGTAGCCTTCATCGTGCGTGGCGGCATAGAGACGTGGCAGGTCATTGGGGTCGTGGCTGAAGTCTGCATCCATCTCGAAGATGTAGTCGTAGCCATGTTCCAAAGCCCACTTGAAACCGGTAATATAGGCAGTCCCTAATCCTAACTTACCTGAACGCTCAATGATGAAAAGACGGTCTGTGAACTCCGTCTCCATCAGACGGTGGACAATCTGCGCCGTTCCGTCAGGACTTCCGTCGTCAATCACCAGAATATGGAAGTACTTCTCCAGTCGGAATACCGCCCGGATGATTTTTTCCATGTTCTCCTTCTCGTTGTATGTCGGTATGATTACAATGCTGTCGCTTATCATAGGATTGTTGTTTTAACAGGACAAATGTAGTGGAAAAATATGGAACTGACAAATTTTCCACCTGATTTTATTGATCCGGATTCTCTATGAATCCCTGGTATTCGGGTGTGAGACCGGCCATGACCGCATCATATGCTCTTTCCATTGTCTGCTTCTCAAACGCCGCCCCCTTTCCTTCCGGGAAAATCGGTGCATGAATGGTAAGACAGAGCCGGTGCCATACTGGGAAACGCCAGTCACTGGTACGCGGCATGACATCAAAAGAGCCGTTGATGGTGAGCGGGCAGACAGGCAGCTGTAGCTCATCGGCCAGCATGAAGGCTCCCCGGCGAAACCGTCCCATGTGTCCTGTGAAGCTGCGTGCGCCTTCGGGGAAAACAACGACAGACATACCCTCACGGAGCGTTTCGCGCGCCGTGTCGTAAGTCTTCTTTATCTTGCTGGCACCACTCTTGTCCACATAAATGTGGTGGGCCTTTTCACAGGCAAGACCGATCAAGGGGATTTTCCGGATAGCCTTTTTCATCATCCATTTGAAGTTACGGCCGAGGAAGCCGTAGATGAGAAAGATGTCAAAAGCTCCCTGGTGATTGCTGACAAAGACATAGCTCTGCCTCGGGTCAAGATGTTCACGTCCTTTGACTTTCACGGGGAGGAGGAGCAGACGGATCGTAAGCCACGCCCAGTACTTGCCGGGATAATATCCCCAGAAGTGCCCATTGCCCAACTGGCAGCCGACGGTGGTTGTCAGAGCGGTAAGTATGGAGGCCAAGACAAAGAGCGGTAAGACGATAAACATCGTATAGAGATTGTACAGAACGGTCAGGATCTGTACGAATACCGGACGATAGACAGTGGAATGTTGTACTTGTTGCCGGGCTGTAGGGTTGCTCATAGCGTATTCTTTTTTAATTCTATTTCTTTGTATGTAGTGTTATCACTGCAATCTCGTTGGGCATATTGAGACGGAAAGGTACGAGTCCGCCCAGTCCCGCCGTAACGTAGAGACAGCGTTCTCCCTGTCGGTATAGTCCATAGTCTTCATGCTGCCGGATGCTTGTCGGCCGCCACCCGAAGAGCTGCATCTGTCCGCCATGGGTATGCCCGCAGAGGGTCAGCTGCGCTCTCGTTTTCGGCAGGACATTCCGTCTCCATGCCGACGGGTCATGCTGCAACATAATCACAAAGGCTTTCCTGCCGATACCCTTCGTCGCATTTCTGTAGTCGGAATAGTTCGGAAAAGGTGGTCGGCCGTCATTTTCCGTACCGCAGATATAGATGGAATCACCACCGGACGAGGTTATGACGATGTTCTGATTACGCAGGAGCGTCCAGCCTAACAGCTTTTCTTCTACGGCAATCAGCCGTGCCTCCTGTGCCGCCTTTTCTTTCGGATTGCCTTTGATATATTCTGTATAGTCATGGTTCCCCAGGACGGCTATCGTTCCCCTCATAGCCTGACGGATGACGGGCAGCATCTTCTCCACCTCTCTGGGACGCATATTCTGCAGGTCACCAGTGAAGCAGATGAGGTCAGGTTTCTGCTGTTCTATGCTGTCCATCTCTGCTTTCAATATTTTCTTCCGCCATCCGTCAAAGGTGCCGAGATGGAGGTCGGACAGATGTACGATGCGATAGCCATCGAACGATGGCGGCAGATCATTGAACGACAGATCGATGTGTCTTACACGGATGGCAGAGAAGCCCGCCGTAAGTCCATAGACGTAGACGCAGAAAGCTATGGTGCCGAGGATAAGACCGACGTAATGCCCCCAGTTTCGATGAGTATGCGTAACGTACTTACGGACTATCCACCCCACGAAAGACGAGAGGGTGAAGATGGCTTTAGGACCGACGAACATACCGAGGAGAAAGAGATAGGTGTTCAGCCAAGTAAGGTCGGAAGGGGCAAAACTGCGGATGGAAGCCAGTGCGCAGGTATAGACGACCATGCCGGCACAGGGCATCCACCACAGGAGGCGTTGCCACCATGTGATGTGATACCGTTTGCGGAAATAGTGCATATCTATATACAGGTCAGACAGCACTATCACTAATATAAGGTATATGACGATTCTTGCTATCATTTCTTTAAAAGGCTGGAGCCGGGGATTCTCTTTCCTGCGTCAACCGGAAAGTCGTGCCGGAGGACATGGTCTTCCAACTGATTCTCTCCGATATTTCCCAGATCGAAACACCTGCTTTCAGGGTGTACGAACATCAAGCCGGACACACCGGCATACGGCTTCATCATCCCGCTCTCCACAAGACTGATGCCAACTCCCTTCATGTCCAGCAATTCATAAAGCCGGAAATCCACACTGATTACACATAGGGCTTCATTTCCCATTCCGAAAAGTAATCATTTCACCGCGTACAGCACTGTCAAATCTTCCATCATCCAACAGATGATGCCCGTTACAGAAAGTGTGTAAGACTCTCCATCGATAGGTGTGTCCCATCATCGGACTCCACTTGCATTTGCTTTGTATGCACGCTTCATCAACTGTCCAGGGACGATGAGGTGAGACGATTGTAATGTCCGCCTTATACCCCTTGCGCAGGAAACCGCGGGCGTCAACATGGAAGAGGCGGGCGGGGGCATGAGACATCAGTTCCACCATCCGCTCCATGTCAAGTACTTTCCCATCAACCAGCTCCAACATCGTAACGAGTGAGAACTGAACCATTGGCATTCCAGATGCTGCCCTGGCACAGCCTCCCTGCTTCTGTGCGAGCAAGTGCGGGGCATGGTCGGTGCCGACCACTGCAATCCGTCCGTCCATAAGTGCCTGACGGATGGCGGTACGGTCGGCAATGGTTTTGACTGACGGATTACACTTGATGAGGGCTTTCCGGGTAAGGTAATCCTGGGCTGAGAAAGCGATATGGGCGATGACAGCCTCCAGGGTAATCCTCCCTTCATCCTCCGGCTGATTTGCCAGCGACAACTCTCTTGCAGTAGAGATGTGTGCAATGTGCAGTCGTGTCTTGTATTTCCGTGCCAGTTCGACAGCCAACCGTGATGATGCCCAGCATGCTTCTTCACTGCGTATCTCACAGTGATGGCAGATGTCCGGGTCGTTTCCATAGCGTGCCTTGGCAGCTTTCATATTCTCATCGATCATGTGCGAATCCTCACAGTGGGTCATTACGGGGAGGGCAAGTTCTGCTGCCGTACGGAAAGTCTCCTCCAACGTTTCACGGCGGTCGACAAGCATATTTCCAGTCGATGCTCCCATGAAGAGTTTTATCCCGGGAATTGTGTGGGCATCAAGCAGAGAGAACAGTTTGCAGTTATTGTCTGCAGCACCGAAGAAAAAACTGTAGTTTACATGACTTGATCGACCTGCACGTGCCCATTTGTCGTGCAGAGCTTCCAGTGTTGTCGTCTGTGGAAGGGTGTTCGGCATCTCGAAATAGGACGTGACACCACCGTAGGCAGCTGCCCGGCTCTCGCTCTCAATGTCCGCTTTCTCGGTCAGTCCCGGTTCACGGAAATGAACATGGTCATCAATAACTCCGGGTAAAACAAAACACCCCATGGCATTGACCGTCTCGTCAAATGTACCATGGGGTGTCTGCGTTCCGTCTATAATCTCTGCGATACAATCGTCCTCTATGACGAGCGAACCGGTAAAGCTCCGCCCTTCGTTGACAATTGTTCCGCCTTGGATGAGTTTCCTCATAAGTCTTTGTTGTTAGGGGTTGTGGCTGTCTGTTCCATGGGAAGCTGAAGGAATCAGAGGCAGGAAAGGAGGAAGATGCAGGACGCAGCCTCATCTGGAGATGGAATCACCGGCCATCTGTGCTGGAGTGGGAGGTGCAGCTACAGCATCAGGCGTAGTCCCGGCAGCAGGAGCCGCTTCAGCTGCCGGTTCCGCCGTACCGTTCATTTCTTTCTGTGCCTGCAGAAAATCAGCATAGAAAGCCTTTACCTGTGGATTCTGCTTGAATGAGTCTGTCGCCTTTGTCATGATATATTCGACCCATGACGGCAACTGGTTGATGGCGTTGGCATACATATAGTCGTTCATCCACACAGGGTAGGCGTTGGGGGTCGTATCATAAGTAATACGGGTCATGAAACACCAGGGGCCGAGGATGTTGTCAAAGTTCTCCGTCACGAATTTCGTGAAGAGTTTGTCTCCCTTGGCGTATACTCCCAATGCTTTTTTGATGAGCTGAGCATTCACCGTCTCCTCTTCGTGACCGTTCAGGATTGCCGCACTCTCCTCATGGTCAATCTCTGCATACTGGTTACGCAGCTGTGTAAACTTTGTCCAGAAGTCATTCAGCTTGTCATTCAGCGGTGTCCCGCTGACACGCTGCTGCGTATTGTCCAGTCTGACCGTAATGTCTCCTTTCTCGATGACGACAGGAAACTGCAGGTTAACATCATCCATGAACACCTGTGCCACTTCCACTGAATCGATTGTCCCATGGAAAGCAAACTGTCCGTGGACAACATCACAGGAGTCCAGATTGACGAGCGAGTCGCCCTGGGCGGTCTTCAGATACAGTTTCCTTCCATCCAGACTTGAGACGTTGGATGTCCCTTGGATATTGAAAGAGTTGGCACACGATGTGAACGCCGCAAGCGTCAGGAGTGCATAGAGAACTTTATTCATAGATCATTTAACTGGTTCAATTTCTTCTCAGACAAAATTACAATCTATAATCGGACCTGAAAAACTTTTTTATTCAAATTAAAACTATCCGTAACCCTTTTAGCTTTTTTTTAGTTACTTTCCTTGTCGCTCTCTTTCTTCAGTTCATAGCTGATGCGATGTGTCGTGTACATCTCTATGACGGACGACAGAAGCAGGAGTATGACCCAGTTATGGTGAAAAATACTGACATAACTGCTGTAACCGTCCAAAGAACCGGAAAACAGCGGGCGGAGAAAATGATAGCAGTCTTCCACCATGAACAGCCCGGCAAGGATGAACCCCCAGCCTGCCAAGGTCATGATCCTGCGCAGGCGGCGGACAACAAGCTGTGTACCAAGATAGCGCTGACGGACCTGCACAAGCACAAAAGCGATGGCACCGACCAGCATCAGCCAGCATGCAAAGGGCTGAATCATGAGAAAGGCATACAGGCCTGCGCCTGCCACCATGATAATGCCTCCTGCAAGATAGATAATTGATTCGAGTTTATTCAGCTGTCTCATATTTAGGTGTGTTTTCTGCCGGCTGCTCATCGTCGCTCAGCACGAAGATATCTTCATCGTCAGCTTTCATGAAGTAACGCTCTCGGGCCACACGCGCAATGGCTCCGGAATCGGTCTTGAGATCTTTCAGCTGCTGCGTGTCATGCTGATACTGACGGTCATATCTCTGAATCTCAGCCTTAAGGTCATCAATCTGGTAGGCATATTCTATGCGCTTCATAAAGCTGTTCTCATCCAGCACACCCACGATGAGTGCGCCCAGGACAATAACAATATGGAACTTGAACCGACTGAAAAAGCGGTAAATATGTCCGGTAATCTTGCTCACTTCTCTGTTTTCCTTTCAGTAAAATAAAGCAGGCGGGGCAAAGAGTTCTGTTCCCAATCTGCCAGGCGCAGCTTATTTCCTGCAAAAGTAAGGAAAAGATTGCAGACGTACGCATGAAACATCTATATTTTTGGCAAATTAACAATTTAATTCTTTCCCTCTCCAGCCTCTTCCCCTAACTTTTATTACCTTTGCATAAACTATCAGATTTTAAACCTATGGATGAATATATTGTCTCGGCGCGCAAGTACCGCCCGATGTCCTTCGATTCTGTCGTGGGACAGCAGGCGCTGACCACCACGCTGAAGAATGCCGTGAAAAGCGGAAAGCTGGCCCATGCTTATCTTTTCTGCGGGCCACGGGGGGTGGGAAAGACCACCTGCGCCCGCATCTTTGCAAAAGCCATCAACTGCGAACACCCGACGGCTGACGGTGAGGCCTGTAATGAATGCGAAAGCTGCAAGGCGTTCGCCGAAGGGCGCAGTTACAACATCTTCGAATTGGACGCTGCCAGCAACAACTCGGTCGAGAACATCAAGTCGCTGATGGAACAGACGCGAATTCCGCCACAAGTAGGACGCTACAAGGTCTTCATCATCGATGAGGTACACATGCTCTCGACGGCTGCCTTCAATGCTTTTCTCAAGACCTTGGAAGAGCCGCCTGCACACGTCATCTTCATTCTTGCGACAACCGAGAAGCACAAAATCCTCCCCACCATCTTGTCACGCTGCCAGATCTACGATTTCGAGCGCATGACTGTCCCGAACATCATCAGTCACCTTAAAAACGTGGCGGAAAAGGAAAACATACAGTATGAAGAGGAGGCATTGGGCATCATCGCCGAAAAGGCCGACGGTGGTATGCGCGATGCCCTCTCCATCTTCGATCAGGCAGCGAGTTTCTCTCAGGGAAACATCACCTACCAGAAGGTGATAGAAGACCTGAACGTGCTGGATGCAGACAATTACTTCAATATCGTCAGCCTTGCTCTGGAAAACAAGGTGAGCGAAATCATGGTGCTCCTGAATGATGTACTCAACAAGGGATTCGACGGCGGCCATCTTGTCAACGGACTGGCCTCCCATGTCCGCAACGTACTGATGGCCAAGGATGCACAGACACTCCCACTGCTCGAAGTAAGCCAGCAGCAAAGGCTGCGTTATCAGGAACAGGCACAGAAGTGTCCCACCAGATTCCTGTACAATGCCCTGCAGATCATGAACCGCTGCGACGTGGAATACCGACAGAGTTCCAACAAGCGGCTGCTGGTAGAGCTGACGCTTATCCAGGTGGCACAGATCACGCAGAAGGACGATGATGTTCCGGCCTCGGGGCGTAGCCCTAAACGATTGAAATCCCTGTTCAAGAATCTTATCCTGAAGGCTCAACAGAAACCGGCTCTGCAGGTGGTCGGGAGCCTGAAACATAACGACGAGGCACATCGCAGCGATGACAGAAAAGCTGTGGCGAATCCGTCGCAGGCGTTGCCATCTGCATCTGCCACACCGGTTTCCCGACCAGCGGCCAAAGTGATGTCGGGCTTGCCGAAGTCTATCAATCTGGGCGCATTGAGCATGTCATTCGACAATCTGCTGAAGAGTGACAAAAAGAAAACTCAGGAAGACGAGCCGGAAATAACCAACAAAGACGAAAACGAGGCCTTCACACAGCAGGAACTCGTTGTCCGCTGGCGGGCCATGTGTACACGTATGCCTGACAAGATGCAGGCTCTGGCACAGCGTATGAAGAATATTACGCCGACCATAACCGAGTTCCCCAACATCCAGGTACTTGCAGAGAACAACATCCAGCTCAACGAGATGCTTCCCATCAGGTCGCGCATCCGTGCCACACTGGCAAAGGATCTGCACAACGGACAGATCGGCCTTACTATCCGTCTTGCCCGCCAGGAGGAAATAAAGCCCATGCTCACCCCCCGCGAGGAACTTGACAAGTTGATGAGGAACAACAGTCCTGTGAAAAAACTCGTAGAGGCTTTGGGACTGGATCTGGCTTAGCAGACAGCAGAAGTCATTTTCTTATTTGAACAGACAGCCGGGCAGATTAACAACAGATCTGTTCATGGTAGGACAGTCCTGTCTGCCTTCATTAACGACTGTCCGCAGCCCGCCGGGTTTACTTTCACATCGCAACAACTGGAAAAACGCAGCTGGTTGAAAAAGAGAAGTTACGTTGCTCTGCAAAAGAGACCAACGATGTCAGATAAAACTTAAACATGATAATTTTCCGTGCGTAATCTCTTTTAAACCGACAATTCCACATTGTTTTCGGAAAAACAAGCTCCCTGATCACATAAGTTTTGCCGGCACAGCTCTTCTCGGGCTGCAATCCGCTCTCATCCCGGCAGCATATTGCAAAGATCAGGCCGTCAACACGGCTGGTGACTGCCTGCAACTCCATAAGTGATGGACATCAACTCCACAGGTGATGGGCATCAACACATTTGCAGGAAAGGCCGGTCCGCTCCCGTCGCTATCATATACAGCAAGACGCTGACGGCCGACTTGCCGGGAAATGTTTGCCGGACAGCACTGGAATGAGACAGATAACAGCCAGACCATTTCCGTTCACGTCTGGCCTACCGGCTTCAACTTTCCGGCGGCAGACACAGTTACCCTAACGTCGTAATCCGATCAAGGTCACCCTGCTCGCCCACGACCCACAGCACATCGCCGGCCTGCAGACAGCGCGAGGGCGTTATGAGCGTAAGATTCTTCTGTCCTTCATCCACACCCACCACCATACAGTTATACTTGTCACGGATACCACTGTCCCTGAGTGTCTTGCCGATGAAAGGACTCGTCTTTGACACCGTAAAGCAACGGAGCTTCATCTCACGCTTTTCTATATCGGTATCTTCAGGCTGCAGTTCCACCTTCATAGCATGAGAGAACAGCGTCAGCTGCTCGTCATCGCCAATAGCCTGCAGCTTGTCACCAGGAAAGAGAATCGTATTGCCGTTCGGGATATTCATGCGGTGTGAACCGCGGAGGATGCTGCTGACGTGTACGCCGAAACGGTTGCGCAGCTGCAGACTGCGCAGCGTCCTGCCGGCCCAGAGAGAATCGTCAGGCAGTTCAAGATTGGCGATGTGGATGTCACGGTCTATCAGATGGTCGGCAAAGAGCGGCTTCTTCTTCCCCTGTAGCTGCGCCTTGATGTCGCGGCTGCGAAGATTCTGGATAAACAGACGTTCCAGCGTAATGCTTCTCTTCTTGAGGCGGCGCGAAAGAATCATCAGAACAAGTATACCTACGGCGATGGTAATCATCAGCGCATTCTGAAACCGTGTAAGATAATTGCAGATGTAGAAAATGAAACTGACGGCAATGACAACACGAGCAAGAATCGTGGCTATCAGCGGAAGACGGTTGATGCGACGGCCGGTCCATAACTCTTTGAATGCCTCGGAATGATTCTGCTTCATGACGATGGAGCGCAGGAACGGCGAGACGAAAGCTACCGTGAGGAAACCGCAAACGGCATTGCCCGCCCAGTGACTGCCCGTCCATTCCACAGAGAAAAGCCTGCATACCGGGAGCACCGTAGAAAACATGATGGCGATGACGGCCGAAGAAAGAATGCCGTAAACAAGCGTATTGATCAGCATCTTCCTGGCAAGCACTTTCCAAAGACTGTCTGCGGCGGTATTTCCGGGTGATGCACCGGTCTGTATATGTGTCAGGCGACGTACCCACCGTTTGGGTAGAAACCTGATGACAATATCATAACAAGGCTCTGCCGCACGGATCATATACGGTGTAAGGAAGGTCGTGATGACCGAGACGGCGACTACAACCGGATAGAGAAAGTCGCTGATAACGTGTAGCGACAGTCCCAACGATGCGATGATAAAGGCAAACTCACCCACCTGAGCCATCGAGAAGCCGCAGCGCATGGCGTTCTTGAGGGTCTGTCCGCCGAGCAGGTAGCCCAAGGTTCCGAACACAGCCTGCCCTGCAAGAATCGCAAGGACAAGCAGGAGAATGGGAACGGCATAGCCTGCAAGTATCTTCGGATTAACCAGCATTCCCACAGACACAAAGAAAACAGCCCCAAAGAGGTTCTTGACAGGGTCCACAAGACGGATAATCTTGTCGGCTTCGACCGTCTCTGCCAGGATGCTTCCCATGACAAAGGCACCGAAGGCAGCACTGAATCCGACCTGCGTCGACACGACCGCCATCAGACAGCAGAGGCCCAAGGCTACGACAAGAAGTGTCTCGTTGTTGAGTATCTTGCGGACAGAACGCAGGAAGAGCGGGATGACGAAAAGTCCGACGACAAACCACAGTACAAGGAAGAATCCGATTTTAAGAATGCTTCCGACAACCTGTACACCATCAGGACTGGCACCGCTGGCCAAGGTACTGAGCATTACCATCATCACTATGGCAAGAATATCCTCCAGGATAAGCACGCTCATGACGGTGGAGGCAAAGCCCTTCTGGGTAAGTCCCATATCGGAGAAAGCCTTATAGATTATGGTAGTAGAACTCATGGCAAGCATACCGCCCAGGAAAATACAGTCCATTTCTTTCCACCCGAAGCTGTAGCCTACGATGACACCCAGTGCCATCATACAGAAAATGATGGTACAGGCGGCAATGACGGGAGCAGCCCCCGTCCTGAGAATCTTCTTCACAGAGAAGTCCAGCCCCAATGAAAACAGCAGGAAGATGACGCCGATATCAGCCCAGGTTTGTATGTCGGCTTTGTCCACAACGCTCATCAGATAGGGCATATGGGGAGACACCAGGAAACCTGCCACGATATAGCCCAGCACCAACGGCTGCTTGAGCCTCTTGAACACAAGCGTTACGATTCCAGCTACGACAAGAATCAGTGCGAGGTCTTTGACCAGCGAGGGAAGCTCCGACATGATTTGTTCATCCAGATTCAACTCCTCCACAAGAGAGGAAGCCTGGACACGTGGGATTGATAGTAATTAATTTCTCCTTTTATCACCAAGATTCCTTATGGGTCTTATCAGCCCGGCCAATACATGAAAGTCATCAAACATCCGGCTCTCAGGGACAGACAGGCACGTCTGTCCCTGTTTTCCGCCTGTCATCGGCATATCTGAAACCTCCACGGAATATCAATCATTAAACTCTGCCGTCAGCCGGCAGATATTGATGATAACCTGCATGGCTTTTTCCATGACCTGCACCGAGACGAACTCATAAGGGCCGTGGAAGTTGACTCCGCCGGCAAAGATGTTCGGACAGGGAAGCCCCTTGAACGAAAGCTGTGCACCGTCCGTACCACCACGGATCGGCTGCACCTTAGGAGCGACATTGGCCTGCTGCATGGCACGGAGAACCAGCTCCACGACGTGCATATTGGGGTCGATCTTCTCCTTCATATTATAATACTGATCGTTCATTTTCAGCTCGACAGTCCCTTCGCCGTACTTTTCATTCATCTTCTTCACACAGTTCTCCATGAAGTGCTTCCGTTCTTCGAAATGGTCGCGGTCGTGGTCGCGGATGATATAGCTGAGCCTTGCTTCCTCGCAGCGGCTGTCAATGCCGAGGAGGTGGTAAAAGCCCTGGTAGCCTTCTGTCTGTTCCGGAATCTCCTCTGCCGGAATCATATCATTGAACTCACATGCCAGACGGCTCGCATTCACCATCTTTCCCTTGGCATAACCTGTATGGACACTCACACCATGGATCAGCACCTTCGCACCGGCCGCATTGAAATTCTCGTATTCCAGCTCACCAAGGTCGCCGCCGTCAATGGTGTACCCCCATTCACAGCCGAACTTCTCCACATCGAAGTGATGGGCACCCTTGCCGATTTCTTCGTCCGGATTGAATGCGATGCGTATATCGCCATGTTCTATCTCATCATGATCGCGGAGGAAGCACATCGCCTGTACAATCTCGGCGATACCGGCCTTGTCGTCAGCCCCCAGCAGCGTGGTACCGTCAGTGACGATGAGGTCTTCTCCTTTGTGCTCCAGCAGTTCCGGAAACATACGCGGAGAACTGACTACATCAGGATTCAGCTGTATGTCCCCCCCGTCATAATCCTTGATGACACGGGCCTTGATATTGGCACCGCTGGCATCGAGCGCCGTGTCGTAATGGGAGATGAAACCGATTGTAGGAATCTTCTTCTTGGTATTGGCAGGGAGCGTGGCATAGATGTACCCCATCTCGTCCATCTCGACTTCCTTCATTCCTTCATGTTCAAGTTCCTCCTTGAGATATTTCGCAAAGACCAGCTGCTTCGGTGTACTGGGCACGGTCTGGGAATCTTCAGCCGACTGTGTGTCAAACTTGGTGTAGTTGATAAATCTTTCTACTATTTCCATGATGTTACGGATATTTAGTTGTCTGTCCTGCAAAGATACGATTTAATTCTGAGAAAGCCTAATGAAGGGACATCAGCCGTCTCTTTTTATGATTTCTTATAGTCCTGATGCTTTCCTGCCGAAGAACTTGTCTACGGCAATGGCAATGGCGCCGTCGCCTGTCACGTTGCAGGCTGTCCCGAAGCTGTCCATGGCAATGTACAGCGCAATCATCAATGCCTGTGCCTCGTCGTCAAAACCCAGGATGCTCGACAGGGGAGCCAGGGCTGCCATGATGGCACCGCCCGGGACACCGGGGGCCGCCACCATGATAATGGCAAGCATGAGGATGAAGTAAACGAAGAGACCTGTATTGTGCGGCAGACCTGTTAACAGGCAGATTGTCAAGGCACACGCCGTAATCTTCATCGCACTGCCGCTGAGATGGATCGTAGCGCAGAGCGGGACGACAAAGCCGGCCACCTCCTTGCTTACACCGTTCTTCTCGGTCTGTTTCAATGTCACTGGGATAGTCGCTGCCGATGAGCTGGTCCCCAATGCCGTCAGATAGGCGGGCAGCATCGTCCACAGCATCCGGAAGGGATTGCGCCTGACAATGCCACCAGCAATGCAGAACTCATAGACGAGGATGAAGACGTGCAGTACGAGGATGACGAGGATAATCTGTGAGAACACCAGCAGTACCTGCCGTGCCTGCCCATTGTGGGTCATGTTGAGGAACACGCCGAATATATAAAGAGGCAGGAGCGGGATGATGGCTTTTTCGATGACCTTTTCAATGACCGTCTTGAACTCATTGAAAAGGTTTTCCATCGTGCGCAAGCCACCGTAAGCAATGCTGAGACCTACGATGAACGAAAATACCAGACTGCTCATCACGTCGATCATGGCCGGTATGGTGATGGAGAAGTAAGGTGCCAGTTCGGTTGCCTTGTCTATATGCGGCATACTGCCGCCCGTCGAAGCGATCATCGAAGGGAACAGCCATGTCCCTGTCGCATAGGACAGACCGCCGGCCACTATCGTGTCGACGTAGGCAATCGCTACCGTAGCCAGCAGCAACTTCCCTGCGTCCTTTCCGATACCGGCAATGGCGGGAGTCACCAGCCCGATAATGATCAACGGTATCATGAAACCGAGGAACTGGCTGAAGATGCCGTTGAAGGTAAGGAATATCCTTACTGCGGGTGTGGGAAGATAATAGCCCAGGAACAGCCCGAGAAGTATGGCTATGATGACGCGTGGGAGCAGTCCGATCTTGAGTTTCTTTTCCATGTTCTTTTGTTTTAGAAGGCACACAATCTGCCAGGCAGACCGGTTTGTTGAAACGAAAAAAGGATGAACAGTAAAAAAAACCATACATCCTTTATTGACAATCTGTAATTCTTTCGGGGGCGACCCGCCTCTATCCCTTCGCATTTGAGGATTTCTTCCAGAGGAAGTCCCGCCCTTTAGTGACTCCGCAGGGATTCAAACCCTGGACCTTCAGAACCGGAATCTGACACTCTATTCAGCTGAGCTACGGAGCCTAATAGCAGTGCAAAGATACGGTAAAGTTTGCAGAACACCAAACGAACAGCCAATATTCTTGCAAAAGATTTTGAAATCGACAACTCGCTGACAGCCCGTCGTCTCATCTTCAAATACTGCTTATCAAGTTTGAAAAAGACCGCAATCCGTTTGTTCCCAATCGGTTGGGAACAGGTTTCCCAGCCGTTGGGAACTAAAGTACCAGGCTTTGGGAACAGAATCCCCAACCGGTCGGGAACAACATAAGCTGCAGTTTAATGTTTTACGGACTTCCACCACCTTATCTGTCAGCAAGCCATACGACAAGTCACCGGCCACAGGCATGAAGGGACTTGCCGCCCCTCTTGAGGCAAGGAAGGACTTATAGGGTGAACCTGCAAAAGATGGTTTATCTTTTATCACAAAGTGTCTGGAGAAGACGTTTTCCGTATTATTTTGAAAAGTTCTTCAAGCATATTGTTTTCAATATGACGATTATTCTATAACTTTGCAGACAATTACACCGACTGACAAACAGATTAACAGAAAGGATCAAGAATGAGTCGACTGATAAAGCCGGAAGGCTATAAAGCAGTACTTGGCAAACACCAGACCGAACAGGGAATCAAACTGATAAAGGAGTTCTTCCAGCAGAATTTAGCAACCGAACTGCGGCTGAGCCGTGTCACGGCACCACTCTTCGTACTGAAAGGCCTGGGCATCAACGACGATCTGAACGGTGTCGAACGGCCTGTCTCCTTTCCCATCAAGGATATGGGAGAAGCACAGGCAGAAGTGGTACACTCGCTGGCGAAATGGAAACGGCTGACGCTGGCCGACTACGAGATACAGCCGGGCTATGGCATTTATACCGACATGAACGCCATTCGTGCCGATGAGGAATTGGACAACCTCCATTCGCTCTATGTAGACCAGTGGGACTGGGAGGCGGTCATTACGGAAGACGACAGAACACGAGCCTTTCTGGAACGTGTCGTCCGCCGTATCTATGCAGCCATTCTCCGTACGGAATTTCTTGCCTGCGAAACCTATCCCGATCTGGAACCGTTCCTTCCGGAAGAGATACACTTCATTCATGCACAGGAACTGCTGAACAAATATCCTACGATGACCGCCAAGGAACGCGAGGATGCCATAAGCAGAGAATATGGTGCTGTATTCATCGAAGGAATCGGATGCAAGCTAAGCAACGGGGAGAAGCATGACGGACGTGCAGCCGATTACGACGACTGGTCTACAGTGGCAGAAGACGGAAAAATGGGGCTGAATGGCGACATTCTCATCTGGTATCCCGTTCTCGGGCACAGTATCGAACTGTCGTCCATGGGTATCCGTGTAGACAAGTCTGCACTGCTCCGACAACTGGACCTTGAAGGACAGGAGGAGCGTAAGCAGCTTTTCTTCCATCAGCAGCTGCTTGCCGGAAAGCTGCCGTTGAGCATCGGCGGCGGCATCGGGCAGAGCCGTCTTTGCATGATCATGCTGCACAAGGCACATATCGGAGAGATACAGGCCAGCATCTGGCCGGAAGAGATGAGAGAAGAGTGCGAGGAAGCGGGGATGGAATTGATATGATGCCTCACCCCCAACCCCTCTCCGAATGGAGAGGGGAGTAAATACCGTGATGTCCCTGGAAGCTAACCGTAACTTTCCATGTATCAGCAACCGCTGCCTTACCTGTACACCGGCAACCGTGTCCTTCCCATTCCTAAATTAACTGTACACCGGCAGCCACCCTCTTGTTATCAGACTGGCAGCTGTTATCTTGCCATCATAGCGGCAATCGTTATCTATTCTATTTTCCTAATAAAACCTTGAAAACTACAAACGATACGTTTCACTGAAAGTATATATACGATTCACTGCTTGGAGATTATACCATCTAAAGGCAGTAGACGGTACATTTCACTCCCCTCTCCATTCGGAGAGGGGCCGGGGGTGAGGCTTCAGTCAATAAACCTTTTTGTTATCGCACCATATTCATCGATCCGTCTGTCCCGAAAGAAAGGCCACCAACGGCGTACCTGCTCACTGTGGTCAAGGTTGATACTGATGACGACACTTTCCTCCTTGCTTTCACTGGCGCGATAAAGCAGTTCGCCCTGCGGCCCGGCAGCGAAACTGCTGCCCCAGAACTGAATGCCGCCAGTCTGCCCGCTCGGATCCGGCTCATAGCCGACACGGTTGACGGCGACGACCGGCAATCCGTTTGCGACGGCATGACCCCGCATGACCGTCGTCCATGCCTCACGCTGGCGTTGTTTCTCCTCGTCCGTATCGCTGCTTTCATAGCCGATGGCAGTGGGATAAACGAGCATTTCTGCTCCCTGCAAAGCCATCAACCGGGCTGCCTCAGGATACCACTGGTCCCAGCAGACAAGCACGCCCAGCCGTCCCACACTCGTGTCGACAGGATGAAAACCGAGGTCGCCCGGCGTGAAGTAGAACTTCTCATAGTAGGCCGGATCATCCGGGATGTGCATCTTCCGGTACTTGCCTGCAATGCTGCCGTCTTTTTCTATCACTACAGCCGTGTTGTGATATAGCCCTGGCGCACGCTTTTCGAAGAGGGAGGTGACGATGACGACCCCCAGTTCACATGCCAGATTCCCATAGAAATCTGTCGACGGACCGGGGATGGGTTCGGCAAGGTCGAAGTTCTCCACGCTCTCTGTCTGGCAGAAATAGAGCGAATTGTGCAGCTCCTGCAGGATGACAAGTTCTGCACCACGGTGCGCAAGATCGGCAATGCCCTCCGCCAGCCGTTTCATGTTTGTTCTTGTGTCTGCAACATTGTGCTGTTGCAGGATTCCTATCTTCAGTTCTTTCATAAGAAGTCTCCTTCCCCTACCCTCCGCCTTAGCATGGAAGCCAAGAGGAAGTTCCCATACCGAGGACATCAGGGATTGTATTGTTGTTTATCTTAAAGTGTCCCTTTCTCCAGGCCAAACCGGCTATCCGTCATAGTTCACTTCACATAATACACACGTCCCGATTTGCGTGGAGCTGCCTTTCCCTCCTTTGCAGCAAAGCCGAGGATGCAGAAGCCTATGCCTTCATAGTCGCCCTTTACCCCCCACTCCTCCAGCATCTGTCTGCCGTCTGCACGGTCAAAAGTCTCCCGGGCACGGTTGATCCAGCAGCTTCCCAGACCGACGGCATGGGCTGCATTCATCAGATTACCCATCATCAACGCACCGTCATAGACATAGTTTGGACTGCTTTTATCAGCCAGAACAGCAAGGACAACAGGGGCACCATAGAATGGATCGGCTGTTGTACCCATAATCTCGGCATTGATGACCGAGAGACGTTTGCGTACCTCTTTGTTCGTCACTTCCACGATGATGGCCGTCTGCATATTCTTTCCACTTGCAGCATAAAGACCGGCCTCCATCACCTTTTCAATCAGTTCCCGTGCCGGCATACGGTCTTCATAGGCACGTATGCTGCGGCGTGTCAGCAATGCTTCTAATGCTTCCATTGTCGTATTTTTTAGTTTTTGAGAATCAGAGAGAGAAGGTGTATGCGTCTGTCCATCGCATTCCCGAATCCGGACAAGAGACCGAAGTCGGCATACAGCCCCCGGGACATTTCAGCAACAGGCGTTCAAAGGGGGGACTCTGCCTGCTCCGGACGTACCAGACAAACCCCTTTCCAGATCAATACCACTGGACGGCATTGCTGATGCCGCTCCGCTTGTCATACTTCAGCGCATCCGTCAGCGTCGAGGCATTGCAACGGAAGGTAAAGTTATACGATGTATAAGGTGCCAGCACCACCGACGCGCTCATATTGAAGCAATGAAGGTCGCGCGACAGACTGGCCGTGGTCATGCTCATGGCATGGTTTTCGAAGTCGTAGCCGCTTGAGAAGTTGATGTTCCAGCCGTCACTGATGCGGATATTACCCGAGAAGTTCAGCGTCTGCGTGAACTTATAAGGATAACGCATCGTCTTGGTATTGAACCGGCCGGCCGTATTCTCACGCATCGTGATGCCATAGCCGATTGTCAGCGACCACGGCATATTGAAGCGCATATAACCGTTGTCGTCCGTCTCGGCAATGTTGCCGCGCTTCTTCTTTGCCGCATATTTCCCCTTTTCAAGGTCGTCATCCATATTGGATTCAATGTCCGTATCAGGACCGTCACTGTCTCCCTCCACCTTGTCATCCTCCTTGTCATCCTTATGTCCGAACCACTTCTTCAGTTTCTCCGGATTCAAAGTAAACGAGAAGTTCTGCGACATTCCCTGGAAGCGGGGCAGCCGGCCATAGCCCCATTCGGTATGGTTGCCGACATAAGGTTTGCCGTTAGCATCAAGTTCGTAAGCATAGGTGGCAAACTGCGCATTCATGGAGAAGGTATAATTCTTCCACCACTTCAGACGCAGGCGCACGCTGAGGTCGCTCCAGCGATGATAGTCGGCAGCGGCATTGTACGACATACTCGCTCCCAGCTCGTCGATGATGCTTATCTTCCTGAAGCCCGTGGAGTCCTTGTCACTCTTGATCTTCATCTCGATATTGTTGCTCACGTCCCAACTGATCATCTCGGTCTTGTACTTCCCGGGGACGCTGTACAATTCATCCTGATAAGGCGAGTACTCAACGAGTTTCACGTTACCGCTGGCATCCGTGTACTGGTAACTGTCATAATAACCATAACGGCGTGCGCCGAAATTAGGTGAATAGGAAAACGATATCTGCGGCGTGATGACATGGCGGATAGCCTGGATCTTATCACCAAAGAGTTTCCTGCTCGGTGTCCAGAATCCATACAGCTTCGTGCTGGCTCCCACGCTCATACTCCAGTTATACACGTTGTGGAAGCCGTATGTGGTATCTGTCACGACCTCCTTCTGTTTTACATTGTCCCATCCCCGCAGCACTTTCTTGGAATACATACGGTCTGTGAAGTTGAACGACGGTGTGACATTGATGTAATTGAACAAGGTGAAGTTCGCCTGCACAGGGATTGTATGCTGAAAGGCATTCTTCCAGTCCTTGAAAAGGTTGGCGTGCAGCAGCCGGTCTTCCTTGGTGGAGATGGAATTGGACAGCTGGCCGGTATAACTCATTGAAATCTTCTCATACCACCGTTCCTTGCCCACAGCGTGCTTGCGCTTGAACGGATAGAAACGGCTCAGACTGATGTTCAAGTCAGGCAGCGTCATCTGGATAGTCGAGTCGCGCATATTCTGCGCCAGATTGGTCGTGGCGCTCAACGAGAGGCCTATACTTGAGAAATTCGTGCTCCAGCTGACGGACGATGTACGGGTAGACTGCGTGAGCGTCTGCGGATTGTACATACTGTTGAGGTTATTGCGCTCATAGCTCGACGTGGCGAAGTTCACGCTTGCCGCCAGCGAACTGTAGGGGTTGGCCTTGGGATCCTGCCGGTGGCTCCACTGTATCTTGAAGCTCTCCTGCTCCGTGAAGTCCGGCAGTCCCTTGTCGCCGGTCTTCGAATCCTGGTAACTGAAGAGGAACGAACCGGAATCCCGGTAGCGTTTCCGGTAGTTGCTGGCCGCCGAAACGCCCCACGATCCCTTGGTGTAAATCTCCCCCAGGAGCTTCAGGTCCCACTTGTCGCTGATGGCGAAATAATATCCGCCGTCGCGCAGATAGAACCCGCGGTCGTTCTCATCACCGTAGTTCGGCATGATGAATCCGCTCGAATATTTCTTCGAGAAAGGGAAGAACCCGTAGGGGATTGCCAACGGAAGGGGGACATCGGCCACGACCAGATAGGCCGGACCGAAGACGACATCCTTGCCCGGACGCACCTTGGCACGCGAGAGGGCGATGTAGAAGTCGGGGTGAGGATCATCACAGGTGGTGTAGCGGCCATGCTGCAGATAGATGACACCCGAAGAATCGCGCTTGCCCACCTCACCGCTGAGGAAGCCATCCTGCTGCTCGGTATAGACCCCTTTGATCAGGCCCTTTTTCGACTTGAAGTTGAAGGCCATCGTATCGCTCTTGTACTCGTCCTTGCCCATCGTGAAGAGCGGTCTGCCCTTTATGCCGTCTTCCTCCGCCGAGTCGGCCGTCCCCGTGGCGCGCACCGTACTGCTGTCAAGGTTCATGAAGACCTTGTCGCTCGCAAGTTTCATGTTCTCATAATCCACCTTCGCATTGCCATACAGAAAGGCCGTTCCCGTGGCCGCATCGTAGACGAGGGAGTCGTCAGCCGAGTACTTCACCGGTGCATCGATGCCGTTCGAGCGTGCCCGCATCATGCTGTCGGCACGGATGGAGTCGTCGATGGCCTTGTTGTGATGGTAGATCGCCAGCTGGAGAGAGTCCATCTTCGTGGTATCGGGAATATGCTTGCTGCCTTCCTTGTCCGTTCCTGTCCCCTGTCCCTGCAGCAAACTGTCAACCACAATCGTGCTGGCTTTTGCTTTCCGGGCTTTCTTACCCTTCGGAACAGGCATATTGACACTTGCCATCGCACAGACGATGGCAAACGACAGAAGGAGTATAATGCTCTTATTTCTCATTGCCTAAATAACGTGCAAAAATACTCAAATAATGCCGAAAACAACTACCATTACGCTATTTTAACGTTTTCGGGAAATCCCTCCATCCTTTATAAAACCCGTCGACCAAGTTTAGAAGCAAGACAAAAAGCAGTCAACCAAAAACATTCAACTACACTTGCGTTGATTTCCCTATGTATCGGGAACGCTGTTCCCAACGGCTGGGAATCCTGTTCCCGACAGCTGGGAATGCAGTTCCCAGACAGTCGGGAATGTTTCCGCTTCCACTCACAATAGTACAGCCTGCTGTGTCACGCTTATCCATACATAGCACAAGCACGGACAAGAATGAGCTTCCCTCTGATGAAAGAAAAAGAGATTCCTTGACTGGCCACACATATAATCCGATTTTATTTCGTAAATTTGCAGACGATACAAACCTATCAGATAAAAACCAAATTAATACAAACCGAAACTGGACTTATGTCGATGACAAACCTGCTGACCGGACGTTCCGCTTCATTTTCTCTGTTGATCATGAGCCTGCTGTTACTTGACACATTGCAGGTCATGGCCCAGCAGAATGTTACTTTTCATATCCAGCAGCAGACAAAAGAGCCTGTTGACGCAGCAACGCTTATCATTACCGACCAGAAAACAGGCAAAGTCGTTGCCAATGGACTGACGGAAGCAGACGGAAAACTAAGCTACCAGCTCACGGACGGCAGTTACCAGCTGTATTGCGGAGCCATCGGATGCCGTGACACCACGGTTCTCTTCTCCATTCCCGACAACAACGACACTTATAACATCTACCTGCGCCCAGACGGAACAGAACTGGAAAACGTTGTAATCACAGCCCGTAAACGACGCCCGTTGATAAAGATGGAGATCGGAAAGATAAGCATTTCCGTTGCCCAGTCTTATCTTGCCAACCTTGGTAATTCCTTAGATGTTCTGCGCCATACGCCCAGTGTGAGGCTTGACAGTAAAGGGAATCTGTCGCTTTCTGCCCTCGGCAGTGCTACTGTCTATGTGAACGGAAAGCGCATACGGCTGCAAGGTGAAGCACTTACTGCCTATCTGCGTGCTATCCCGTCTTCCAACATTACCAGCATAACCACCTCCACCCATCCCGATGCCAGTTATGACTCGGAAGGAGCAGGCGGTATCATCGACATCACACTGAAGAACAACAACGAACGAGGACTCTATATCGCCACCTCTCATGGTGTCGCCTTCTGGAACCACCTGCGCCAGAGTTCTGATTTCAGCATGGCTTACAACAGGCGGACATGGCAGCTGGGCATCAATTACAGCCACAACATCGGGCACTATGACATGGAATATGGCACTGACAGGATACAGGACGGCGACCGCAACTTCTCGGAGACCGACGATACCGACAAGCGCAACACCTACGCTGGCGGACTGGCTTTTATCTTCCAGCCCAGCAAACGACACAAGCTGACGCTGAACGCATCGGTTGACGCTCTGACGGGTCCCGGAGTTACGGCAACCACTACATGGATATACAAAGGCCGGGAGACGCTCCATGAAATACTGAAAGCAAGAAACGATTATACCAAACAGGAGAATACAAAATATACGACGGGCATAGGCTATCAGTTTGCCATCACAGAACAGCAGAGCATCACTGTAAATGCCGACTGGATTCACGTTGACGGATTGAGCAGGAACCAGCAGCCCAATGCGTTCTACTCGCCTGACGGAAAGCTGCTGCGGGAAGACAACTACCCGGCTGAAAACAAGAAAACAATCAACATCCTGTCGTCAACAATAGACTACAGACTGAAAAACAGCCGTGGCGGAGAACTGCTGGCAGGTGTCAAGGCTGCCAAGGTGGAAAGCCGCAACCGATTCGGCTTCTATACAAAAGGTGCGCTTGACCTCACAAGGTCAAACAGGTTTACCTATCAAGAGGAAAACCTCGAAGGCTATATGCAATATGCCCAGCAGTGGAAGCATATGCAGGCTTCTGCAGGCTTGCGAATTGAATATATGCAGACTGTAGGGACATTGAAATCCTATCAGGACGGAACAGTGATGGAAGAGAACAAGAACTGTCACACAAGGCTCTTCCCCAACCTCTCCGTCAGTTACGACCTCAACAACAGCTCAAAGCTCACACTCGCCTACAGCAAACGACAGGACAAGCCGCGATATGAAGACCTCAATCCCTTTGAATATCTGCTGGACGAGCTGACCTACTGGAAAGGAAATCCGTTTATCCAGCCGCAGATAGGCCATAAGATTTCATTAGAATATACTAAGAACAACCTTAGCCTTACCTTCTCCTACAACCAGCTGAATGACTATTTCACTCAACTTCCCGATGCTTACAAGAAGAACAGCATTGTCATGACGACCAAAAACATCGGCAGGCAGAAGCAGCTGGCACTTGACCTTATCTATAACAGACGCCTCGCATCATGGTGGGACATCAGTACAAACATCGGTACCTGCTACTTTGTCAACCACCTTGACTACGAAACCTACAGAGAAGATTATCGTCGTCCATCCTGCAATCTTACCCTTTCAAACGACATACAACTGCCCGCAAAGATACGTATGGAGCTGTCTGCTAAATATGCAAGCAAGCGTCAAGGCAGGAGTTATGAGGTGCTCAAGCCAAGCGGAAGCATAGACATCGGACTGAGCAGACGGCTGCTCCGTGACCGTCTCTCACTGTCCTTTATGGTTACCGACCTCCTCCACACGGAACGTTGGGACAGTTACGGACGCAAGGAGGCATTGCAGTTGGACATCTGGGGACACAGCGAAAGCCGTCAGGTACTCTTCCGTGTACACTACAACTTCGGAAGCAGGAAGTTTGAAACGGACAAAAACCGGGTGAAGGAGGCGGAACGACTGTAGGAATATCGTGGGAACCAGATGAAAGGGAAGCTGCAGAAGGGAGTGGCTTCATAAATAAAATCACTACCTTTGCAGACAATTCATATCAACATAAAACTCAAATAAGTAAAATGAGAAAAACTGTATTAGGCTTCATCGCCAGCTTCATGGTGCTTTCCGTACACGCCCAGGATCTGAAGATCAAGAAAGGAGAGGTTCTGCTTGACGGCACACCGGTAGCACTTGTAAAAGAGGAGAAGAGGGTCTGCGAACTGTCTACGCCCGACGGGAAAAAGGTGTTCACATTCTTCATTACGAACAGGACAAAACAAGGCGTCAGCACACCAGAAGACTGGCTCCAGTTCACATCGCCCGAAGGCGCAGTCTTTGAGCTGCAGAACCCGAAAGACAGGATTGTTCTGTCCAACACAAAGTACTTTGTCTACAAGCTGTTAGACAGCAAGCCCCAGCTCATCGCCGGCAGCGGCATCAACCAATCCGCCATCGCCGGTCTCTTCGAGCAGGGCTCACGTCCTTTCTCTGCAAAATGGGACAGCATCTATGCGGCAGTCAAAGAGATGGAGAAAGCCGATGAGGACTTCACTGCACAGCATCCTTTCTCCATCAACGACAACGGCGACATCATCATCAACAAAGAGGTGGTGGGAAAAGTGCTTGTCAATGACCCATCATTAGGCAAAAGAAACTATTATATCAAGGACCGTGTGGGTAATCAGATAGCCGAGATTAAGCTCGAATCTTGGAGCGGCAGCGAGAACTTCAGCAATATAACGACCTGTGATGACAGGAAACTTCCTTTCCTGCAATACAAGACGGCACCCCAGCTCTCCGAGGACGAGATGGTGCGACGTATGGTATCCAAACTGCTTGCCAACGGCTATGCACTGGGAAACATGACGGAGAACATCAAACAGCGACTGGCTAACAAGGCGAAAGCAGAGGAACAACAGGCTGCCGACGAAGAACGACAGCTGGTGAAAGAGGCCAGAGAGGCTTCCGTGAACATCTACAATGTGCCCGGCAAGGTGGTACTTGCTGACGGTACGACACATGAGGGTAGCATCACCATCGTCTATGAATCTATTGAAAAGAAGATGGGCAAAGGAACCGGAGGAATCCTCGACCTTGATGCTCCGGCAATGGGATCAGCCGTAACACTGACGCACAACGACGCGAACGGCAAGACCGAACAGAAGTTCAAGGCTGCCGACAACATAACCGTCTATGCAGGCGGCAAGACCTATATCGGCGCAAAAGGCTCGAAAGACGGTGTGCTGACGAATGCCGGCGGCAGTGGTTCCATCAATATCGGGACACGCCACCCACAGTTCTTTGAAGTACGCTTTACCGACGGAAAGGGCAACTACATCCTGGAACATCCATTGGATAAAGACGAACTTTATCTGAAGCTGAAGGACAGAAAGGAAGCTATCTATCTTGGCGACAAAGCTATGTTAGGTACACGGAGTGCAAAGACGAGGACAAAACTGACAGCAGAATATCTGAACTGTCCAGGTATGGATGCCGCCAAGTATGATACCCGGACACTGGAAGGGCTGCGGCAGCTGATTGCCGATTACGATGCAGCCGGCAACAAGTAAGCCCTCCGCAAACGAAAATCGGACCGGAATCCACAGGGACTCCGATCCGATTTCTCTTTATATTCTCTCAAACTTTACTTTCTTTCTAAACTCTTAGCGTAAGGAATGAGCGTGCTGCCGGCTTATGCCAGACAAGTTGCACGACCCATATTGTACTCACTGATGACGTTTGTCAGATAGTTGAACAGCTTACGCATAACGCTTGCTTTCTTGATTCTCTCTTTCATAACGTTTTCCTTTCTTTTCTTGTTAAACAATCTTTTTACTTGTGTCTGCCTATTGAGACTGAAGCCCTTTCAGTGGCCACCTCTTGTTATCCTGATGAGGTGCCGGTTCTTTTGTTTTGTGTTTGCAAAGTTAGTGTACTTCCCGGCTCTGCACAAAGAAAACTGCTTTTTTACCTTGATTTTTGGGCAAAAGTTGACTTCCGTCAAAGCTGTTGACACATATCAAACGACAGAATTGACTTACATCAACTCTCCTGGTTGACTTATATCAAGCCGCACTGTCTGCTTGATCATATCGTCCACCTCCCAAAGAACCAGATTCTACATATAAGACTACAATAACAAAATGGAGGCTGGAAGATACGTATCACATTTTCTTTTCTTACCTTTGCACCATGAACACAAACAGACATCACGGTTTCAGGCTGCCTGCAGAATGGGAACCACAAAGCAGCGTCATGCTGATATGGCCGCACGAAGACACCGACTGGCGGCCTTACCTGAAAGAGATTACCGAGGTTTATCTCCAGATGGCGGATGCCATTACACGCCATGAGGCCTTGCTCATCACGACACGAAACACAGAACAGGTGCGCACCTTACTGGCAGAAAGACTGACAGAGAGACAGATGAGGCGGGTAACCCTCTTCGCCTGTGACAGCAATGACACGTGGGCACGAGACGTTGCTCCCATCTCCCTCGTATCGGATGCGCAGCCCAAGGGCAGCTTCCAGCCCATCCACCTGCTCGACTTCTGTTTCAACGGATGGGGCGGGAAGTTTGCAGCCGAGAAGGACAACGGTATCAACCGGCAGGTTTATGAAGCAGGACTCTTCCACGGTACACTGGAAAATCACAAGGACTTTGTGCTGGAGGGCGGTTCGATAGAAAGCGACGGAGACCATACGCTCTTTACGACAACCGGCTGCCTGACAGCTGCACACCGCAATCAGCCACTCACAAAAGAGGATATTGACAGACGGCTGCGCCTGCTCTTCCCGAATGTGGAACATGTCGTCTGGCTGGACCACGGTCAGCTGGCAGGCGATGACACCGACGGACATATTGATACCATCGTGCGGATTGCTCCGGATGAAACCTTATTATATATAGGGTGTGACGACAAGGAGGATGAGCACTACGAGGATTTCTACCTCTTGGAGGAGCAGTTGAAACGACTCCGCACACTTGACGGAAATCCTTACCGGCTGCTCCGGCTGCCGATGACGGATGCTGTCTACGATGACGGCGAGCGTCTGCCGGCGACATACGCCAACTTCTTTGTCATCAACGGGGCCGTACTCGTACCCACATACCATCAGCCAGTGAAAGACAAGACCGCATTAGAAACCATACAGGAGGCGTTCCCCGGCCGGGAGATTATCGGTATCGACAGCCGTACAATTATAAGGCAGCATGGCTCAATACACTGTCTGACGATGCAACTGCCCTGACATCAGCCGATGCAAAAAACATACAATCTGGTAAAGGAAACGCCCTCGTCTGTCCACGATACAGATTGTCTGTCGGACAAACGAGAGCATCTATTCCTCGTGCTTACCAATCACTGGCTTTTTGCATACATATTCCCTCTTTCAATTCCACATCTGAAGAGAGACTTTTCTTCGCTGACTTTTTCTTGAGGAACCTTGTGAGCCGTCCCCATGGAACAGCAGGCAAGACGGCAAAACTACACTTACGCTTCCTTATCGTACTCAAGATGGAAATTGATGATGGTTTCGATTCCCTTCAGCCAGAGGTCAACCGGCATATTCTCGTTCGGAGAATGGATGGCGTTTGACTCCAGTCCGAAGCCCATAAGAACACTCTTCGCACCGAGCATCTTCTCAAAGGTAGAGATGATGGGAATGCTTCCACCGATACGGACTGGCAACGGCCGCTTGCCGAAGACAGCCTCAAAGCCACGCTCCGCAGCCTTGTAGGCCGGGAAGTCGATCGGACAGACGTAGCCGTAACCGCCATGGTGTTTCTCCACTTTCACGGTAACGGTGTCGGGAGCGACACGGTTGAAGTAGTCGATTACCAGTTGACTGATCTTGTTGTGGTCCTGATGTGGGACAAGACGGGACGAAATCTTGGCATATGCCTTCGATGGGATGACGGTCTTGGCACCGTCTCCTGTATAGCCGCCCCAGATACCGCAGACATCGAATGACGGACGATAGCCTGTGCGTTCGATCGTGCTGTACCCCTCCTCACCGAAGAGAGCCTTCACACCGATGGCCTTCTTGTACGCATCCTCATCGAAAGGAATTGAGGCAACGAGCTTGCGTTCCTCATCGGATGCCTCCTCCACATCATCGTAGAAACCAGGAATACGGATCTTCCCGTCAGGCCCCGTCACATCGGCAAGCAGCTTGCAGAGGACATTGATCGGATTGGCAACAGCCCCTCCGAACGTCCCGGAATGGAGGTCATGGTCGGGCCCTGTCACCTCTATCTGCCAATAGGACAGACCCCGCAGCCCCGTTGTGATGGAGGGAACATCAGGACTGATAATACCCGTGTCGGACACGAGTATCACGTCACACTTCAGCAGTTCCCTGTGTGCGTCGATGAATGGACCGAGACTTCCGGAGCCGATTTCCTCCTCACCTTCAAAGATAAACTTCACATTATGCTTCAGCAGGTTGTGCTTGTTGACATACTCGAAAGCCTTCGCCTGCATGAACGACTGTCCCTTGTCATCATCGGCACCGCGTGCCCAGATATGGCCATCTTTCACGACAGGCTCGAAAGGTTCGGTCTTCCACAGCTCGAAAGGCTCGGCCGGCATCACGTCATAATGCCCGTAAACCAATCCCGTCTTTGCCTTCGGATCGACCATCCGCTCGGCATAAACCATCGGATTACCCTCTGACGGCATCACCTCAGCCTTATCGACACCTGCCTCAAGCAGCAGTTCCTTCCACCGTTCGGCACAGCGCACCATGTCCTCCTTATGAGCCGGTTGCGCACTTACGCTGGGTATGCGTATCAGACTGAACAGCTCCTCGAGCATCCTGTCTTTGTTCTCTTCTACATAGTTCTTGATCATAGTGATTTGATTGTTGATTTTCGTAATGTTCGCAAATTTAAGCATGATTTATGACTTCTGCAAGTTTTTCCATGGTTTTTTATTCCCCACAGTTGGCTGGCACGGAAAGAGCAATTAACACCATAATGCAAGCAAAAAAGCACAAAAAAGTTTGGCAGTTCCATAAAGTCTTGTTAAATTTGCAGACCGGTTCTATCTGAATCGGCAAGGAACAATGGGCATTTTCGCCTCTCAAGTTTCCTCAATACCATTATGGGCTTGTTTGGATTTGACGGCAAGACGAAATGGTACGTAAGCACGCGGAGCGTCGTTAGTTTGCTCCTAAATATCAGCTATCAACAAATTAATTGGCGAAAACAATTACGCTCTCGCTGCCTAACCGAAGTACAGTAGGTTACTGGCTTTATCCGGCTATCAGATAGCTGGACGAGACATCGCTCCGAGGATGTTGTTCCGAATCCGGAGGTCAAGCGATGCAGGACAATCGGAAATAGTCTGTGTACGCCTCGCTGCACAGATGAAGACTTAGAGGATAAGATGCCGGTTGGTGGTCCAGGTCTTGCCGGCATACGAAAACCGAAGACTGGAATAAACGTGTAGAAAGCGTATGGTTTCCTTGTGCGGACGTGGGTTCGACTCCCACCAGGTCCACCTTAACTTACTCTGAACAAGAGGAAAACAAAATGGTTGAAAC
>OBLF01000233.1_pt1 | contig 68672 bp, 64 predicted proteins | sample 1519231 | NCBI WGS metagenome assembly OBLF01 (sample SAMEA2602895, study PRJEB22501) | metagenome
TATCTGCTTCTATCTCTTTTGTCGATAGTCATCAGTTTTTTTTCTTTGTTTTTTTCCATTATGTTGATCAGTTTCCAAGTAAAAGAAAGACAACATCAGGAATCGCTTCAACTGTATCAAATAAATGAAGAATATTACCATCATCTAGAGGAATTCAAACATGATTATAAAAGTCTACTGTTTTCATTAAAAATTACTCTTCAGGAAAATAAAAAAGAAACGTTGGAATTTTTAAAAATCTTAGAAGATCATTCTGCAGCTATTTTTGAAAAACCTCAAATACAACAGCTAACAAATATTGTATCCCCAGCTGTCAGGGGTGTCTTTTTAAAATTTCTAGAAAAAGCAGAATCGGAGAAAATCCCGATCCAAGTAGTTATTCCTGTCGAAGTGAAAACAATCCCGATTGACCTGGTTGTTTTTATTCGCTGTTTATCTATTTTTATTTCTAACGCATTCGATCATCGTGTAGCCGATCAGAGTCCGATTACGCTCAATCTGCTGGAAGAAAAAGAGGGATTGCGTTTTAGTATAGCGAACAAGGCAAATCCTACGAATCTGACGCTAGCGGAAATGGTCAAAAGAGGAAAAACCTCTAAAAAAAATGGCGGGTTAGGTCTATACAGTGCGAAAAAAATGTTGGATGTTTACGAAAATGCAGAACTAAAAATCGAATTTTCAAAACAGAGTCACTATTTTTTTGTAGAAATGTATCTGGCATCTAGAAAGAGCAAATCAGCCTACTGACTTACTGTCAAAGGATAAGCTTGAGGAAAGTCTACACGGAGATAGAGACAACAATACAGCATATTCAAAACAAACAGAAGCGTGATGACCGTTGTCATCCTTCTGTTTGTTTTGCTATATAGTTAAACAAAGTAGTTGACACTTCCTCTACTTAGTATTAGTACGAAAGTATACTTCATGATACTAAGTAGATAAGAAGTGAAAAGCGGAACCCACGATCGTCAAAATGCTAACTGCTTTGCTTACACCAGATAAAGGGAAGAGCAATATCGCTTATTTTAGGCGTGGAGAAGCAAGAAAATCCCTACGATCACACAAAAAATGCTGACCCAGCAGTTAAGAGAGTTAGAACAAGATGGCATTGTCCATCGAAAAGTCTATAACCAAGTCCCGCCTAAAGTAGAGTACTCGCTCACCGAAGAAGGAAAATCATTAAGAGAGATTCTAGTAGCGATGTCTGTTTGGGGAGAAGAACGTATCGAAAAACAAAAAGCCTCAGGGGAAGAAGTCACATTACTGCATACACATGGTGGCTACCTAAATTACTGATTTCTATGACATTTATTTTAAATAAAAGAAAACAGGAGTTTTTTTAAAAGCATCATCTATTTTTTATGTAAAAAAATGGTATGATTAATCAAGTAAGAAATGATTGGAAGAAGGCAAGCAAATGAATAGCATGGAAAAAGTCAACCAGTTTAGAGATGAACGTAATTGGCGACAATTTCATAACGAAAAAGATTTGGCTATCTCTATTTCTTTGGAAGCATCTGAATTGTTAGAACTTTTTCAATGGAAAACGCCGGAAGAAGTAAAAGAAACACAATTAGAACGAATCAAAGAAGAACTGGCGGATGTATTGATCTATTCATACATGATGGTAGATAACCTTCAGCTGGATCTAGATGAGATCATTGAAGAAAAATTGATCAAAAATAATTTGAAATATCCTGTAGAAAAAAGCGCAGGTGTACGAAAAAAATACACAGAGTTGTAGAAATGTGTCATTCGGCTGTTGGAAAGAGCAAAAGAAAAACAGTAAAATGAGTCTGGAGGGAGAGAAAATGAAAAAAAAAGGAAAAGCAAAAAGATGGCTAGTCAATATCCTCTTGTTCCTCTTGTTATTAGTAGGACTAGCTTTGATTTTCAATGAACAGATCAAGGATTATCTTGTCAGAGAGACAGGAGATAAATATGCTATAGCGAATGTAACAAAAGAAGATCTGAAAAAGAATAACGATAAAGATGTCAGTTTTGACTTTGATGCGGTAGAACCAATGACGACAGAAGGGGTCATGAGGTCGCAGATGAGAGGAACAGATCTACCAGTGATTGCTAGTATCGCAGTCCCTTCAGTTTCAATCAATTTACCGATTTTCAAAGGCTTGGATAATACCTCACTACTTTACGGAGCAGGAACATTATCTCCAGATCAAGAAATGGGAAAAGGAAATTATGCCTTAGCAAGCCATCGTGCAACGAACCCTGAATTGCTGTTTACACCGCTGGAAAATTTAGAGATGGGTGCCAAGATCTATTTGACAGATTTAGAAAATGTGTATACATACAAAACATTTTTTAAAGAAAAAGTTGCTCCTACAGATACCCAATTACTGAATGAAGTCGAGGGAAAAGAAATCGTCACACTAATTACTTGTGGCGACATGGATGCCGTCACGCGACTAGTTGTACAAGGAGAACTGGAAAGTGTTACACCGATAAAAGATGCGACAGATGATATGAGATCTGCTTTCAATCTAGAGACAAAAACATTTTAGGATACTGGGACATAAGTCGTTACAGATCAAAAACAGCCAAAGGATATGAATCGATAAGGAAAAACCGATTTGCTGAAAAAAAGAGGAACGCAAAGAGGTGCATCTCTGATTTGGTTGTTTTCTAGATAGACTTGTGTTCCAGTTTTTTTATTTTTTATATGAAAAGGCTTGCATAAATAAAAATTCGATGGTATGATGATTTTGAATAAGAAATGGATTGTTACTGTACGGCAGGCAAAACCAGAATTCAGCTAAGAAACAGTAGGCGAATTCTAGGTTTTTTTATTTTTCTTGAGAGGGCGAAGCAAAATGAAAATTGATAAAATTTTGAATAACAACGTCGTCATTTCGAAAAATGGATTCGGGGAAGAAGTCGTTTGTATGGGAAGAGGACTAGCTTTTCAAAAAAAGATTGGGGACGAGATTTCGCCAGAAGCGGTCCAAAAAGAATTTGTTTTAAGAGATTCTTTTGCTAAAAACCAATTCCAGCAGCTGATGGCTGATATTCCGGCAGAGGAGATCGAATGGGTCAAGCAAGTAGTAGAACAAGCTGAAGATAAACTAAAAGTTGAATTTTCGCCTAATATTTATCTGACGTTGACCGATCATCTTCATTATGCGATCACACGAGCAAAAGAAAATATCCAACTGCCTAATCCATTATTATTTGAAACAAAAAAATTTTATCCGAAAGAATATCAAGCAGCGAAAGAGGCTCTTTTGTTCGTGAAACAAAAGGCTGGTGTGGAACTTTCTGAGGATGAAGCCGGTTTTATTGCCTTTCATTTTGTGAATAGCCAACAAGGAAACGAAGACATGCAAGTGACGATGACCGCTACCACAATGGTAAGAGATATACTGAGTATCATCAGTAAATTCTTCGGCATCGTGTTCGATGAAGAATCTTTGAATTATCAGCGTATCATTACTCATCTGCAGTTTTTTGCCCAGCGTTATCTCAAAGGGGAAGGATCTGACGAACAAGATGAGTTTCTCTACGCATTAGTTCAAGGAAAATATCCAAAAGCGTTTCATTGTGTCGAACGGATCAATGAGTACCTTCGACAAACGCAAAAACAGGAAATGGGAATAGCAGAGCAGATTTATTTAACGATTCATATTCAAAGAGTAGTAAGTGAGAAAAAAAGCATCCAATCATAAGGATTGTTACTGTATGGCAGGCAAAACCTGGATTGAAAAAATAGGTTCACGAATGTTTGTGACTGTTTTTTTCAATCTGGGTTTTTATTTTTTAAATAAAAAAAGAAAGAAGGAAAAAACAATGGATAATCAAGCAGTTGGTCGTCGTGTATGGGAAGCGGTAGGAGGACAAAAGAATGTCAAAAGTTTAGTACATTGTGCTACGCGGTTGCGATTCAGATTAAAAGATGAATCTTTAGCAGATACGCAAAAGTTAAAAGAAGACCCGGACGTGATCCAAGTCGTACAAAGTGGCGGTCAGTATCAAGTAGTGATTGGCAGTAATGTAGCAGATGTTTATCAATCGATCGTGGATGAGGAAGGTCTTGCAGTTTCGGAGGATGGAAAAGAAGAGTCCAAAAATATTTTGAATCGTCTAATTGATATCATTTCTAGTATATTTACACCTTTTCTAGGGGCGATGGCAGCCGCCGGGGTATTGAAAGGATTCTTGTCATTGGCAACGGTGATGGGCTGGCTGACAGCTGATAGCGGTACTTATCAAATATTGTTTGCTGCAGCAGATGGTGTCTTTACCTTCTTACCTGTCATGCTTGCTTTTACAGCAGCTAAAAAGTTCAAAGCCAACCAGTTTTTAGCAGTAGCAATTGCTATGGCACTTGTGTATCCAGCTATCACAGCAGTTGCTGGTGCGGGAGAAGCTATCAGTTTCTTTGGGATCCCAGTGATTCTTTCACCATCTGGTTATACTTCTTCTGTCATACCAATCATTCTAGCCGTATGGGTTCAAAGTAAATTAGAGCCATTCGTAAAAAAAGTGATTCCGCAATTTCTGCAAATGATTTTAGTTCCGCTTGTCGTTTTAATAGTGATGGTTCCATTAACATTTCTTGCTTTAGGACCAATCGGGACGGTTGCCGGTAATGTTTTAGGCGGTCTCTTCAACTCGATTTATGGATTTAGTCCAATCGTAGCAGGTCTAATCATGGGAAGTTTATGGCAAGTATTCGTGATGTTCGGCATGCATTGGGGATTCGTACCGATCATGTTTTTGAATATCGAACAATATGGGTTTGATGTATTGATGCCAATGCTTCTTCCAGCCATCTTGGCACAAGGTGGGGCTGCTTTAGCTGTAGCATTGCGAACAAAAGATACGAAACTTCGAGCATTAGGGATTTCTTCTACAGTGACTTCGTTATTTGGAATCACTGAACCAACTGTGTATGGTGTGACATTACCTTTGAAGAAACCATTCATTGCCGCTTGTATTTCTGGAGGTATTGGTGGAGCTATTATCGGATTTTCCGGAGTAAAAGCTTTCTCCAGCAGTTTGGTCAGCTTATTGACGATTCCGACTTTCATTAGTACGGTGGATGGTGTAGAGTCAAATGTGACAGTAGCAGTAATAGCTACAGGAATTGCTTTTGTTCTTGCATTCGTAGGTACATTGATTTTAGGATTTGACGAACAAACACAAGACAATCAATTAGAAAACAAACATGCGAATGCAGGAGAACCGATTACTTCAGCACGGCATACCTTAAAAAGTCCTTTAACGGGTAAAGTACTGCCATTGAGTGAAGTACCAGACCAAGTTTTTTCTTCTGGCGTGATGGGAAAAGGTATCGCTATTGATCCAGAAGTAGGAGAACTAGTTGCACCTGCAGACGGAGAGATCACGACTATTTTTCCAACTGGACATGCTGTAGGGATCACAACGACTGACGGAGCGGAGATTTTGATTCATATCGGGATGGATACAGTAGAATTAAATGGGAATGGCTTTGAGATCTTAGTCAAACAAGGGGATCTCGTCAAAGCAGGAGATTTATTGATTCGTTTTGACATCGAAGCAATTAGAGCAGCTGGCTATAGCGTAATCACTCCAGTTGTCATTACGAATACTGATGCATTTGCCGATATACTTGAATTAGACCAAAAAGAGATTATTGCAAACGAAGATGTTCTGGTAATTGTAAAATAAGGAGGAAATCAGGATGCAATCACGTTTTTCAGAAAAATTTTTATGGGGTGGAGCAACTGCTGCCAATCAATTAGAAGGGGCTTATGATCGAGACGGAAAAGGGCTATCCGTTGCAGATGCTATGCCTGGAGGCAAGCAGCGCTTTGCGATTATCGGCAGTGAAGAATTTGACTGGACGATTGATCAAGAAAAATATATTTACCCGAATCATCGAGGAATCGATCATTACGATCGTTTCAAAGAAGATCTTGCCTTGTTTGCGGAAATGGGATTCAAATGTTATCGTTTTTCGATTGCCTGGACACGAATTTTTCCAAATGGAGACGAAGGTACTCCTAACGAAGCGGGACTAGAATTTTATGATCAGCTGATTGATGAGTGCTTAAAATATGATATTGAACCTGTGATCACGATTTCTCATTACGAAATGCCTCTTCATTTGGCAAAAGAATACGGTGGCTGGAAAAATCGAAAACTGATCGACTTCTATGAACGATTTGCTCAGACAGTATTAGAGAGATACAGCAGTAAAGTCAAATATTGGATGACTTTCAATGAAATCAATTCGGCCTTTCACTTTCCAGCTTTAAGTCAAGGATTAGTAAAAAGCAATGGAGCAGGAGAGTACCAAAATATTTTCCAAGCATGGCATAATCAATTCGTTGCAAGTAGCAAAGCCGTAAAAATCGGCCACGAATTGCGTTCGGATATCCAAATCGGCTGCATGATTATCTATGCAACAACTTACAGCATCGATGCCAATCCAGTCAATCAGGCAGCAACAATGATCCAAAACCAAGAATTCAATTTTTTCTGCACGGATGTCCAAGTACGTGGAGAATACCCTGCATACACAGCGCGTACCCATAAAAAATATGGAGTCGATCCGGAAAAATTAGAGCAAACGGAAAAAGACTTCCAGTTGCTAAAAGAATATCCAGTGGACTACATCGGATTTAGTTATTATATGTCTACGGCAATCAATGAGACTGATCCACAAGCAGCAACTTCAGAAGGGAACTTGCTGGGAGGAGTAAAAAATCCGTTTCTTGAGGCAAGTGAATGGGGCTGGCAGATCGATCCAGAAGGGCTGAGAATCGCATTGAATGAATTATACAATCGTTACCAGAAACCATTATTTATTGTTGAAAACGGTCTTGGAGCCATTGATCATATGGAAGAGGATGGCACGATTATTGATGATTATCGGATCGATTATTTACGTCGTCATATCGAAGCGATGGCTAATGCAGTAGCAGACGGTGTAGATTTGATGGGCTATACGCCTTGGGGATGTATCGATCTTGTCAGTGCATCAACAGGAGAAATGAGTAAACGTTACGGCTTTATCTATGTGGATCTAGACGATGAAGGAAATGGGACACTGAATCGATCAAAGAAAAAATCTTTTGATTGGTATAAAGAAGTAATTGCCTCAAATGGCGTAAACTTGTAATTAAAGCAGCTGAATGAAAAAGAACACACTTCTCACATGTGATTTGTGTTCTTTTTTTTTTTTTTATGTGCTATTCTTTTAGTAATAGTAAAGCAAAGGGTGACGTTATGAAAAGGACACGTGTACTATACTTGGAAGTCGCAGATAAAATTAAAGAAGATATTTTCTCAGGAAAATATCCAGTCGGTTCGATGTTGCCGACAGAAAGTGAATTAGAAGAACTGTTTCAAGTCAGCAAAATCACTGTCCGAAAGGCAATCGAACTGCTGGCATCAGATGAATATGTCGCAAAGAAAAGTGGTCGTGGGACGACGGTTCTAAGCAATCGTCCTTACAATCGATTATCCAAAGCGGCAAGCTTTACGCAAATCTTGGAGAACTCCCGATATGAAGTCCGGAAAGAAACGCTGGATTTGCAATTGGTCCATATAAAGAAGGAAGATCCTTTGTTTTCCTTTTTCGGTGAGCAAGCTGTTTGTTTTAAGCGCTTATATTATTTGAACAATCAGCCTTATATTTATTTTGTTCATTATCTTCCACAAGAAATGATGCAATTCAGCAGAGAAGAATTTGGCAAAGAATCTTTGTATCGTTTGCTGACGAAAAAAGGATATACTATTGACTCATTTTCTGATGATTTCTCGGCAGTATTTTTAACAGAAGAAGAACAAGGAATTCTGAAAACAGACGCACAGATCGGCATCAAACGGATACGGAAATCGTCTACGCAAATTGGGGAAATGATTGAATATTCGGAGGCGGTCTACCATACGGAGCTGCATCCTTACCATATTGATTATGAAACATAAATAAAAAAAGAGGTTGTGAAAAAGCTGCCCTGCATCAAGTAATAAGAACAGCCAAACAAAAATAGCTTCTCATATTTTTCGTTTGGTTAGGCTTATTACCGCAGATACACGGCTGTTTCTGGATTACCATTTATTCTGGATAAGGGGGTGTGGCACGATTTTCAGAAGGAATCTATGAACCAATCACTGTATTGATTTTAGCTTCGATGGTAACCCCATTCGGCTTGACGATCGCTTATTTCTTAGGGAAAATCATTCGTAAAAATATATTCAATCGTCAAGAAATCGATACATTGAAGACTGCTTTTCCTATGGGGATCTGTCAGATCACAGAAGGATGTTTCCCTATCGTATTGAACGACTTGGCACGCAATGTCATAGCAACGGGAGTGGGTGGGGCAGTAGGTGGCGGATTAAGCATGTTTTGGGGCGCAGATAGCCGTATTCCGGCATCGGGAATGTTTGCAGTCGCTACGATGACCAGACCATGGGCATTCATTGGTGCATTGTTAGCTGGTTCTTTTGTCACAGGAATAACCATTTTATTATTGAAAAAACCAGTAGATCCGAATGCAGAAATCATCCAAGAAGAAAAAGAGGAAGAAGACATATCTTGGGATGATTTGACAATTAGTTAGGAGAGGCAGAATGGATTACAAGAAAAAAGTACAATAGATGTACCTTGAGGCAGGAATGGTATGAAAGAATCAGAGTTAGAAAGAATCGAATATACAGATTTTGGTTTAAGAGCGATCGAAACTGTCCAGAGCATCGGCACCCTCCTTGAAATGACGATGAAGGAAAAATGAGAACCTTTCGTTGTCGAAAAGGTCTGGTATACCTTATGTCGAAGGAAAGGAAACAAAAAAACTTTCCTGTACTATTCCAAAAAGGAAAGAAAGTTATTATACAGTAAAAAAAGAAATTATTCTTCATGCTAGAGATCAGTACACGTTCGAGCCCAATATCAAACACTAGTTCCAGGCAGGCGCAACAGGTGCGGTTATCACTGAATTTTCTTCCAGCAGTGACGATTCAAGTGATATTTTTACAAATCCAGCTATTTATCGTTAACAAAAAGATTTTTAGGAGAAGCTGATGAACAAAAATGATCAAATTTTGATCGTTTAGTTCGTCGGCTTTTTTATTTAGAGAAACATCATTTATCAGTGAAACATCATTTATCAGTGAAACATAACACGAAAACAAAATGATTTTTTCGTTAATAAAAGAAACAAGTATTTGTTGTTTAAAATAATACACGTTATTGGCATATAGGACGAAATCCCAGTATCTTCTATAAGTAAGTCATTTCATATCGATGAAAACACGTTATTTATTTTTGTTTTATCTATAAAATAGCTGAAAAATGATTTTTTTCTAAATACTATATATAGTGGTGTCTATCCTATATATCACTAAAAAACTACAAAATCTAGTCTTTTATTTTAAAAAAACACGTGTAGAATGAAGATAGACTTTTGAGTTAGGGAGTGTTTTTTTATGAAACTTACTGTTTTTTGCGGTTCCCGTTTTGGTAATAAAGAAAGTTACAAATTTATTGCGCAAACGTTAGGAAAATACATGGCACAAGAAGAAATCGAACTGGTTTACGGTGGTTCATACTCCGGGATTATGGGAGTGATTAGTAAAACAGTACTGGAAAATAACGGAAAAGTCACAGGTATCTATCCAAATGGGCTTTTTGAAACTGAATTGCCTGGAAAAGATGTTACTACATTTATTCCTACAGAAACGATCGATGAAAGAAAGGTATTATTATTTGAAAAGGGAGATGCTGTCCTCGTTTTCCCTGGAGGTCTAGGTACATTGGAGGAATTCTCACAACTTCTTTCTTGGATAGCAATCGGTCTGACGCCTGACAAGCCAATCGGAATATTGAATATTGGCGGTTATTACAGCGGCTTGCAACAATTATTAGAAACTTTTGCAAAAGAGGATTTTATGGATAAAAAATGGTTGGATCAAGTAATCTTTTCCAACAATCCATTGGAACTGGTCAATGAATTACGAGCAGTATCTATTAAAAATCAGTTATTATTGAAGGAGGCAAAATAATGAGTCAAATATATTTAGCAGGACCATTTTTTTCAGAGGAGCAAATCGATCGAGTAAGTCGTATCGAAAAAGCGTTGGAGGAAAACAAAACAGTCACAAGTTTCTACTCTCCACGTCATCACCAAGAAAGCAATTATGAACTATTCAGCGCTGGATGGGCGCAGGAAGTATACGAAAAAGATATGGAAGAACTGACAAATGCAGAATTTGTTGTTGCTATCCTTGACTTTGAGCATCAAACAATCGATCCAGGAACGGCTTACGAATTAGGTGTGGCAACTATGTTGAAAAAACCGATGATCATTGTACAAGAAGAGACGGTACCTACGAACTTGATGATTACACAAAGTCTCCATACGTATTTAAAATCAGACCAAGCTGTACGTGAATATGATTTTGAAACATTGCCTGTTGAAACTTACGTAGGCGAGTACTTATAGAAGAGGAAGGGTTGTATGTCAGTGATTTTGATTTCAGGAACGATTGGTGCAGGTAAGAGCAGTTTGACGAATATGCTTGCAAAAGAGATTGATTCTAAACCATTTTATGAAAATGTCGAAGATAACGAAGTATTGCCGCTCTTTTATTCAAATCCTGAGCAGTACGCTTTTTTATTGCAAATCTTCTTTTTGAACAAGCGATTTTTAGCAATGAAAAATGCTTTAGTGAACGATGACAATGTGCTAGACCGATCCATCTATGAAGATAGCCTGTTGTTCCATCTAAACGCTGATTTAGGTCGGGTAACGAATATCGAAGTACAGCAGTACGATAGCTTATTAGATACGATGCTAAACGAGTTAGATGATGTTGCTCCAAAAAAACGGCCTGATTTGATGGTCCATATCAAAGTTTCTTTGGACACGATGCTAGAACGTATCAAAAAACGTGGGCGTGACTATGAACAGCTAGAAAGCGATGAGACGTTATATACCTATTATGAAACGTTGAACACCCGCTATAATCAATGGTATGAAGATTTTGATGTATGTCCTAAAATACAAGTGGATGGGGATAAATTCGATTTTGTAGAAAATCCAGAAGATGCAAAAAAGGTGATCCGTCAGATCCAAGAAAAATTAGCTGAATTGGAAGGAAAGCCTGCTGGAAAATATTTTACGGATAACCAGCATGCAAAAGGTCAAGAATTAGGCTAAAAATAAAAAACCAAACGACGGGAAAGAAAAATTACTACGTGATGTAGAATAAGCCTTTCTATCGTTTGGTTATTTTATATTCAAATATTTGAAATAAATAAATCTTTACTCTTTGATTTGTAAACTGAAATGATCCACTGTTTGTTTTACTGATGAAGCTTGATCAAAGGAAGAAGCTGAGTTTGAAGTTCATAAAAATCAGCCATAGTGAGTTTTGCTTGGATTTGTTTATCTTCTTCTACTTTTTACATAATTTTGAACAGGATAAGATTCAAATGTTTTAAATGAATCTTTGACTAGTTTGTGACAGTTGTCGCATATGCTCAAGCTTCCTTGGTCATTAAATTCTGTATGGATATTTTTGTTGTTATTACATGTACAATAATCAGGACTATCGATCATCCATTTCGTCTCCTTTACAATCATTTTGCTTCTTTACTATAGCAGAAAAGAAGGGGAGAAACAAAAGAAGATCCAACAGACGGCACTATAGACTGTAGATGTTGCCATCCTCATCCTTCAAACGGTAATTACCGATTTTGGTAAATGTGATGGTTGCTTCTTTTTTATTTTCTTTTCCTGAAATAATATATTCGTCATCTTTGGTAGTAATCTTGATGTCTGTCAGCACTGTTTTTTCTTCAGATGATTCAGAAGAATCAGTTTCTTGTGTCTGATACGTGCGTGTCCATTCCATTTTTTTATCTGTAAATGTCAACTGTCCCGCGGATAAATCCATATCTTTACGTACTTTTAGCGTATATACACTGTTAGTGATATCTGCTTTTTCCGCTTTTAAGACAGAAGAATCGGTTGTTTCATCCGAGGATTGGTCAGAGCCGCCAAACAAATTACAGCCAGTCAATGTCAAAAGTCCCGCAGACAAAATAAATAGTACGATTAATTTCTTCAAAATACTTCCCCCATTTGATAGGATAAAGAAATTATACCATTGGAAAGTAAAACTTCAAACGGATGGAAGAGAAAAACGCACAAAACACCCACAAATAGAGTAAATTTTAGAATAAAATTTTAAAAAGGCAAAAAATTCGCCATTTTCGGAAAGCGTTTTAGAAAAGTGTTGCAATCTTTTAAAAAAATGCTATATTAAAAATGAACCGGTTCAAATACTTGTTTAAGTATAATTAATAGTGAGAGGAAGTTGCTCTACTGAAGACTTTAGTTATATGGATATTAATGACAAGCGGCATTATGCAAAGAAAGCGGTCATCATGGTCGAACAACAAGAAAAAGAAATCAAATGTAACTGGCAGGAGTGAAAATGTATGGCATCGATCCGTGACGTGGCTAAGATGGCTGGTGTTTCAGTGGGAACAGTTTCCCGCTATTTAAACGGTCAGCAGCTGAAGAAAAAAAATATGGAAAAAATAGCAGAAGCGATTTCAGCGTTGGACTATAAAGAAAACATCATTGCTAAAGGGCTGAAGAATAATCGAAGTTTCTCTATTGGACTTTTGATAAACGGGATATCTAGCCGTTTTGGTTCGGAGGTTGTTTCAGGGATCGAAAGAGTAGCTGAAGAAAATGGGTATAGCTTATTATTAAGCGGGTTTGCCGATCAGCCAGAAAAAATCGATCAAAAAATCGAATACCTGATGAAGCATGCAATCGATGGGTTGATCGTCTTCTTATCAGAAGAAGAGTGGTCTGGATTTGAAATGCTGACAAAAATGAGTATCCCAGTTGTCGCACTGAATTGTCCGGATGCGCCAGCAGGTATTGATACAATAGTAGTGAATGATCGAGAAAGTGTAGCAAAAGTGATTGCTCATCATGGCAGACAAGGACATAAAACAATAGGATTTATTGCTGCCGCTCAAACAGATTACGTAGCAAGAGAACGTTTAGTTGGAGCCAAAGAAGCGGTACAAAAGGATCCGTCTATCCATTTAGAGATCTTTACAGGAGACTATTCTAGAAAAAGCGGCTATTACGGGGCAAAAGCATTATTAGAAAAAGGGGCAACTGCTATTTTTGTCAGCAATTACAATATGTCGATTGGTGCCATCGAATGTTTCAATCAAGAAGGTGTCAGAATCGGGAAGGATATTGCGTTCAGTCACTATGATTATTTAGATAAAAACGATCTGAGTATCCTTCCGAAAATCACGATCACGCCACCAACAGATAAAATCGGGGAACGAGCAGCAGAACAGCTGTTGAAACGAATCAAAAAAGAAGAAGAAGAAAATGAAAAAGTGATTGTGATGGAAAATATCATACATGGAATCAACTAAAAAAAAAGAGGTGCTTTGATGAAAAGATATCAATTTCCAGAAAATTTTTGGTGGGGCTCTGCAGCAAGTGGTCCACAAACAGAAGGAAGAATTTCAGGCGATGGAAAAGGAGAGAACATTTTTGATTATTGGTACAAAAACGAACCGCAAAAGTTCTTTGACCAAGTAGGACCTGAAAAAACCTCGCAAGTTTATACGAAGTATCAAGAGGATGTACAGTTGATGAAACAGACTGGGCATAATTCATTTCGAACCTCTATCCAATGGAGCCGTTTGATACCTGATGAATCTGGAACAATCAACGAAGAAGCCGCTCGTTTCTATCATCGCTATTTTGATGAGTTGATTGAAAACGGTATCGAACCCTTTGTTAATCTGTATCATTTCGATATGCCGATGTATCTGCAAGAAAAAGGCGGATGGTTGAACCGAGAAACGGTTGAAGCCTATGAAAAATACGCAAAAAGTTGTTTTCAGTTGTTTGGCTCGAAAGTAAAAAAATGGTTTACCCATAATGAACCAATCGTTCCAGTCGAGGCAGGCTATTTGTATCGATGGCATTATCCGGAAGAATCAGATATGAAAAAAGCAATCCAAGTTGGTTATCATGAAGCGTTGGCTTCAGCATTAGCCATCAAAGCTTACCATGAAATGGACCAAAGCGGTGTCATCGGAATCATCTTGAATTTGACACCGAGTTATCCAAGAGACGAATCAAATCCCGAAGATGTTAAAGCAGCACGAATAGCAGATGCGTTCTTCAATCGTTCATTCCTTGATCCAGCTGTAAAAGGCGAGTTTCCAAGTGAATTGATCGAGAGAATAAAAGAACTCGATCTAATGCCGGAGATCCATCCAGATGATTTGGCGATCATTAAAGAAAACACAGTAGATCTTTTGGGAATTAATTATTACCAGCCACGCCGAATAAAAGCAAAAGAAACACCAATCGATACTAAAAACGGTCCTATGCCTGAGGATTACTTCGACAATTATGAAATGCCTGGTCGTAAAATGAATCCTTATCGCGGATGGGAGATCTATGAAAAAGGAATCTATGATATTTTGATCAATGTACGAGATCATTATGGGAATATCGACTGTTTTATTTCTGAAAACGGCATGGGTGTAGAAAATGAAGCACGATTTATCAAGGAAGATGGTATGATCCACGATGATTATCGGATCGAATTTGTTCAATCTCATCTGAAATATGTCCATCAAGCCATTCAAGAAGGTGCCAATTGTTTAGGTTATCATATGTGGACATGCATGGATAACTGGTCGTGGACCAATGCCTATAAGAATCGTTACGGTTTTATTTCAGTAGATTTAGCACAAGATGGAAAGAGAACGATTAAGAAATCGGGTCATTGGTTCAAAGATGTATCAGACAGAAATGGATTTGAAGCTTAAAGAATAGCCAAGAGAGAATGTATGAAAATTCCCGTTCTTACCGCTTCAGGAAAAAGAAGTTCAATTATTTACGATCTTTTTCAACTTTTTTGTCTTTCTATTTCATTTTTTGTATATAATAGAATAGTCAAAATTAAATAGGAGTGGAGGAAGGCATGAGGAAAAAAAGACCGTTTCTTCTCTTTTGGTTATTCGGTTTTTTCTTACTGCTTATTTTATCCGCAGCATTTTCAGGAAAAATGACAGCAGATCTTGCTCAGAAAGAAACAGAAAAAATCGTAGCAAGCAAAGAATCAGTAGATAATTTCAAAAAAGAATTCTCAACTTATTGGTGGGAGGAATATAAATTAACTGCCAATTACGAAAAAGGTGAATTGGACATCTATTTGCCAAAAGGAAAAGAAGAAAATCAATTTATCAATATCGATGACGTACTTAGTGCGATTTCTCTCAGACAATATCAATTCAAAGACAAACATTTGGCCGTTTTGCTTTTGACTCATGATGGCGACAAGGTAGCTCGTTTGAAAAATGGAAAAGTGGTCACAGCTTATTCTGAAAAAGTGGACAAAAAAGTGGTGGCCGATCGACTAGCGGAATGGAAAAAAACCAATGAACAAGTCAAGAAAACAACTGCTTCTTCTCAAAAAAACGAGTCGACAGAACCAAGCCCTTCAGATTCTGGCAGTGGACAAACGATAACGGGAAATGAAGAAAATCAAGCCTCAATCATTACGAATGAGTCATCAGAAGGACAATATCAAACCTATGGACAATGAAAAACAGAGGTTGTGACAGAAGTGGTCAGCTTCAAGAAATAAGAAGAAATTTACGAAAAGTGCTTCTCAAGTTTTTGAACACCGTTTAGTGGAGAGGTTGTGAAAAAGCTGTCCTGCATCAAGAAATAAGGAGCTGCGACAAGAATTTTGTCTCAGCCTCTTTTTTTTTGTACGAATACCGAGAAACTACTTTTGAATACCGTGGAGTGAAGCGGTCACCACAAGACTTTTATCTCTTCATTCGTTTAATCGCTTACATCACAGCGGTTTTATGCTGTGAAAAATGGACGGAATAATCTTTAGAAAGAATAAAAAAATCTTAAGATAACAATTTTTTTAGGAAATTTTCATTTTTCAGGAGCAAAATAAGAAAAAATGTGAATAGAGAGAAGTGATATACGTGACACAACTTAAAAAATTGTGCCAAAATCGTTTAGCAATCGTTTTGACAGCTGTTTTCTTTTTTTGGCTGAAGACGATCACTGCTTACTATGCAGATTTTTCATTAGGTGTGGAAGGTACGATCCAGTACTTTATCTTGTGGATCAACCCGATTGCGACAACCTTATTGTTTTTTGGCCTTTCTTTGTATATTAAAAAGCCAAAGCCAGCGTTAGCCATTCTTTTGATCATTGATATTTTAAATACGCTTTTGTTGTACTTGAATATTATTTTTTATCGAGAATTCACAGATTTCATTACAGTCAAATCTGTATTAGGCTTTTCGAAAGTGTCGCAAGGGTTGTCAGGAAGCTCCTTTTCTTTGATGAAACCCCATGATGTCATCTACTGGTTGGATATCGCTGTGTTCATTGGGCTACTGGTTTGGTTGAAGGTCAAGAAAATACCTATCAAAAGCAACCCTGTCAGCAAACCGATGGCTATCGCGGTTACCTGTCTTTCAGGATTGATTTTTTCAGGAAATCTAGCGTTGAGCGAAGCCAACCGTCCACAATTACTGCAGCGGACATTTGACCGTTCCTATATTGTCAAATATCTAGGAATCGATGCGTACACTATTTATGACGGGATCAAAACAGGAATGACTAGCAGTGTTCGCGCGCATGCAAGCAGTAATGGAATTGATGAAGTTTTAGACTATACAAAGAAACATTATGCAGAGCCAAATCCTGAAACATTTGGGCTCGCTAAAGGAAAAAATGTGATTGTCCTTCATTTAGAAAGTTTTCAACAGTTTTTGATCAATATGAAGGTAGACGGACAAGAAGTCACGCCGTTTTTAAATAGTATTTTCCAGAATCAAGCAACGATTAGCTTTGACAATTTCTTTCATGAAGTAGGACAGGGAAAGACAAGTGATGCTGAAAACATGTTGGAAACTGGCACATTTGGTTTACCTCAAGGCTCATTATTCACAGAACTTGGGTCAGATAATGTCTTTCAAGCAGCACCAGCGATCCTTGGACAAACAGAAGGCTATACAAGTGCTGTTTTCCATGGGAATGTAGCTAGTTTCTGGAATAGAGATCATGTATATAAAAATTTAGGGTATGACAATTTCTTTGATCGATCTTATTTTGATGAATCCGACGAAACGTTAGGTTATGGGATATTAGATAAAGATTTATTCAGAGAATCTGCCCAATATCTTGAACATCTACAACAGCCGTTTTACACGAAATTTCTTTCCGTAACCAACCACACGCCTTATTATACGGATGACAAGAATTTCGACTTTCCATCTTTGAATACTGGCAATAGCACAGTAGATAATTATGTTCGAACGACCCATTATCTGGATCAATCATTGGAACAATTTTTTACGTATTTGAAAAAATCTGGTATTTACCAAAATTCAATCTTTGTGATTTACGGAGATCATTTTGGGATCTCGAATACAGATAATAAAGATTTAGCAAGTGCTCTTGGTAAAGATCCAGATACATGGGATGAATTTGACAACGCACAGATGCAACGAGTGCCATTGATGATCCATTTGCCTGGTTACACTAAAGGGACAGTCAATCATGAATACGGTGGAGAAATCGATGTTTTGCCGACATTACTTCATCTCTTGGGAATCGATGATAAAGATTATCTTCATTTTGGTACAGACTTATTATCTTCTCAGCACGATCAAGTAGTTGCTTTTCGAAATGGGAACTTCGTGACACCCAAATATACCGTCTTAGGAGGAAAAGCTTACAATAATCAGACAGGAGAAATCATCGATACGAAAGCAGCAGGAATCGACGAGGAAATTTCCAAAGATCAGGAAAAAGTCAAGTCTGCTTTAAGTCTTTCAGATAAGCTGAATCAAGAAAATCTCTTGCGTTTTTATGTGCCAAACGGATTTGAAACGATCGATCCGAAAAAATATGACTATAAAAATGAAGCAGAACGTAACATAGCCATCGAAAAGCAAAAAGGAGAACATTCGACAAGTGTCTTTTCAAAAAATGGCAATAAAACAACAACCAACTTATATCCAGTAACAAGAACAGACGTTGAACAGCAAAAAAATAATCAATAAACAATCAAACCAACCTTCAGTAGTTAGACAACATTCTAATGCTTGAAGGTTGGTATTTTTATGAAAAAAACATTTTTTTGTTTTTTTCGTGTATTTTTCCTTTTTAACGTATCTATTTATTGAATGCGGAAAAATTTAAATTAAAAAGGAGAACTATTATGTATGATGGTGAATTGATTAAGAAACTTCGAGTCAACAAGAAGTTGACACAGTCCCAATTAGCGGAAGGAATCTGTTCTAAGACTTCTCTAGTCGGGATTGAGACAAATTCAGTGAAAAAAATGTCATTTGTAACATTGAGATCATTTTTAGAGCGAATGAACATGACACTTGCAGAATATGAATGGATGCGAAACCAGCTGGATGAACCAATAAAGTTAAAGAAAAAAAGACGAATGCTAGATCGGGTACAAGAAGACAGCTTTGATCCTTATAAAGAGATCAGCAATAACCGTAGGCATTTTAAGAAAACAGAAGATCTGTATTATTTGGTTTTGAATCTTCACATGGTCGAAAAAACAGAAGTATCTGAGACAGAATTTGAATTTTTACGTTATGAATGCCGAATCATTGAAGAATACTTGATGCAGATACCAGACTATGGTCAATTTGAACTATCTATTCTAGCTGATTTTCCTTGGATATTCAGTGATCGGTTTATTGAGAACAATTATTTGAAAATCAAAAAAAGAATGCGACGATTAGCACAGTTGAACAATCATGAGCAGTATCTCTTTACTTTTTTAATGAACCTGACTTCGTTTTATATAGAAAATGGTCGGTTGAAAAAGGCACGTAGTGTGAATGAAGATATGAAACGGAGTTTAGCACATAAAGAAAGAAGTACAGTGATCTATGAAACATTGATGGCAGATTATTATCAAAGATTGATTTCTGCTGCTTTAGGGGAAGAAAAGACGAAAGACTACCAAGAATTCTTCACAGTGCTCGAATATATGTTAGGAAAGAATCAACGGAGGTCCTTAGAGAAAAAACTACTGGCCATTGCTGAACCCAGCAACTAGACCAGCAGTTTAGAATTTGTATCACTTCGCCGCTTTTTCAGACGGTTTGTTTGTATCGAATGGCGGGAAAAAGCGGGCGATCTCTTTTACCGCAGCATCACGGGAATCAGAAGCGTGAATGATGTTTTCAGTCCCCGGCAGCGCGTAGTCTCCTCGGATCGTACCTGGAACAGCATCGGCAGCTTTTGTTGCTCCAACCATCTTACGGACGATATCGATCACTTCCTCGCCGACCAGCACAAGATAAACGACCGGACCAGAAGTCATGTAATCGATCAGTTCATCAAAAAAACTGCGCTCAGTCAAGTGCTGATAATGTTCTTTTGCTAATTCAGGAGTCATAGTTTCAAATTTCATTTCAGCAATGGCCAGTCCCTTTGCTTCAAAACGTTGGATGATGCTTCCGACTAAATGGCGTCTCACGCCGTCTGGCTTGATAATAACAAGTGTTCTTTCCATAACAGCACCTCGTTTCCTACTATATTTCTATTATAGCGGGAGGTGGAAAATGAGACAAATAAAACCGCGTGAGACAGGAATATAACGTGTGTATTTTAAAAAAGTATGAAAAACATGGAAAATTGATTTGACATCCTCTTTTTTAGTTGTTATATTAACGAAGGAAAACCGAATAAGATTTGTTAGGTGAGGCTCCTATACAAACATAGGCTACTGCCCAAAAACGTCGAGAGACGCCAATGGGTAGAACAGGAATTGTCGAGATAAGGCTTTTCATAAGGTAGCTAAAAGCAGGTATCTGCTTTTTACGTTGTACTTTACGTTGTACAGTGTCAAAACTCAACGATGAGATCTGAGAAGCTTTTTTTAATATGCTTTTTCAAACCTTTCGCTGAGTATTTGGCGAGAGGTTTTTTTGTTGCCGCAAATCCCCATCGGTGAAAAATAAAAAGGAGGTGGTCTAATTGGGAAAATAACTATTCGAAAAATGATTGGAAGTCATGAATTAAAATTACTTAGTAAAGGAGATGAGAACAAATGGATGACAGTCATTCGAAAAACAAAGATCTAGAGGAAAGGCCAGGGCTATTATCTATCTGTTCTCAGCCCCTTTCAGTTTTTTCTCTATCGATCCGATGAATAGCTAAAGACCAAAAGCAGCGAGAACAGCTGTCTTTTGGACACAAAGGAGAGATTGAGATGGAAAAAAAGAAAGATACACAAAAAATCTATGCAGCTTTTGCTGGAAAAACGAAACAAGAATTATTTGAACTATTCCATGCATCAGCAAATGGATTGACAGAAGAACAAATCGAACGTTCAAGAGAAAATTACGGTGAAAATGCGATTTCATATGGCAAAAAAACACCATTCATCGTAGAAATATTGAAAGCATACATCACACCATTTACATTAGTGTTGATCGCATTAGGAATTATTTCATTCATCACGGAATATGTATTAGCAGCTCCTGGAGATAAAGATCTTTTCGGTGTAGCCATTATCTTCACTATGGTTATCGTCAGCGGGACAATGACGTTTATCCAGTCCGTACGTTCCAATCAAGCGGCTGAAAAACTGAAATCACTTGTGAAAGTAACGGCAGCTGTAAAACGTAATGGAAAGTACACAGAGATTCCTATGGAAGAAATCGTCTGTGGAGATCTTGTTCGGCTTTCAGCAGGGGATATGATACCAGCGGATATGCGTTTATTGTCCGCAAAGGATTTATTCATTTCCCAAGCAGCATTGACAGGGGAAAGCTATCCAGTAGAAAAGCATGCGAAAGTATGTGAAGACGATCAGCAAAGCGAAACAAGTTACGAAAATCTTGTCTTTATGGGAAGTAATGTCATCAGTGGAAGTGCGGAAGGAATCATTGTTTCTGTTGGAAATGACACACTATTTGGGCATGTAGCAGAAACGCTATCTGAAAAACCAATTCAATCAAGCTTTGAATTAGGCATCCATAAAACATCCATGCTACTGATCAAATTTATGTCATTGATGGCTCCAGCAGTTATCGTCATCAATGGGCTTACAAAAGGGGATTGGCTAGAAGCTTTTCTTTTTGGACTATCTGTAGCAGTTGGTCTAACACCTGAAATGCTTCCAATGATCGTTACGACGAATTTGGTCAAAGGAGCAAGTGTGATGGCCAAAAAAGGAACAGTGATCAAAAATTTGAATGCCATCCAAAACTTTGGTGCAATCGATGTGTTATGTACGGATAAAACGGGGACATTGACACAAGATAAAATCATTCTTGAATATCATATGGATTGTGAAGGAAATGAAGATGATCGTGTTTTGCGCCATGCGTATCTAAATAGCTACTATCAAACAGGGCTGAAAAATTTGTTAGATGTGGCTATCATTGATGAAGCAACAGAAACTTTAGATACAGATAAGATCAATTATCAAAAAGTGGATGAAATTCCTTTTGATTTTGAACGTCGCCGTATGAGTGTTGTGGTTGCTGATCCAGCTGGTAAAACACAAATGATCACAAAAGGCGCGATTGAAGAAATGCTGAACATTTCTAAATTTATTGATCTTGGCGGTACTGTTACACCATTAACAAAAGAACGAAAAGAAGCCGTACTTGCAAAAGTACAGTCACTTAATGAAGATGGCTTACGAGTGATTGGTGTCGCACAAAAGACCAATCCAAGCGTCGTTGGAGAATTTTCAGTCAAAGATGAGTCAGACATGGTTCTGATTGGTTATCTTGCTTTCCTTGATCCACCAAAAGAAACAACGAAACAAGCGTTGAAAGCTCTGAAAGAACATGGTGTAGCTGTAAAAGTTCTGACTGGGGACAACGAATTAGTTACACGTTCAGTGTGCCGTCAAGTAGGTCTAGAGATCAATGAATTGGTTACCGGTGAGAAAATCTCGGAAATGAGTGATCATGAATTAGCACAAGTAGCTGAAGACCATGAAGTATTCGTAAAATTGAATCCTCAGCAAAAAGCACGTTTGACGACAGCTTTACGTAAAAATGGTCATACTGTCGGATTTTTAGGAGATGGTATCAATGACGCTCCTGCAATGAAAGTGGCTGATATCGGTATTTCTGTAGATACAGCTGTGGATATTGCGAAAGAATCTGCAGACGTGATCCTTTTAGAAAAAGATTTGACGATTTTGGAAAGAGGCCTTCTTTCTGGACGAGAAACTTTTGGAAATATCATGAAATATATCAAGGCTACAGCAAGTTCTAATTTTGGCAATATGTTTTCCGTGCTGATTGCAAGTACGTTCCTGCCATTTTTACCAATGCTGCCTTTACAACTTCTGTTTTTGAATCTGATCTATGATGTTTCCTGCATTTCCTTGCCATGGGATCGGATGGATAAAGAATATTTGGACGAGCCAAAAAAATGGAATGCATCTAGTATTGGGGAATTCATGGTTTACTTTGGTCCAACAAGTTCGATATTTGATATTACTACTTACTTGTTGATGTATTTTGTTATTTGTCCTGCTGTAGTGGGCGGAAGTTTCCATACATTGGATAGTTCACAGCGAGTGATTTTCATCGCATTATTCCATGCAGGATGGTTTGTCGAATCACTATGGACACAAACCTTAGTGCTCCATGCACTGCGTACACCGAAAGTACCATTTATCCAAAGCAACGCAACATTTGCCATGTTTGTTATCACTACATTAGGAATTATTGTCGGTTCTGTCCTTCCTTTTACAAGTTTTGGTGCTGAATTAGGCTTGATGCCACTTCCTGGCAATTACTGGTTATGGTTATTTGCTACAGTCATCGCTTATCTGGCGCTTGTGACAGCTGTGAAGAAAATCTATATCCGTCGATTCCAAGAACTCTTATAAACGAGAAGGCTGGTTCTTTGCTTCTGTTCTTTTTGGACCAGTCGTGCTAAACTATGTGTATTGTTTTGGAAAGGATTAATGTATAGATGAAAGGTGCAATATTTGATTTAGATGGTTTGTTAGTTGACACAGAAAAAACGTATCGTGATGGCTGGCTTTGGGGATTTCAGCAATTTGATATCCATATCCCAAAAGAAATCGTTGACGCTTGGGGCGGAAAAAACTGGAAACAAAGTTTTGATATTTTAGTGAAAGCAGCAGGTAGCCCTGAAAAAGTACAGGAAGTCCGAGCGAAGCGTGAAGAATATTTTTATCAACAGCTGACAAGCGGAGCCATCCACTTAAAACCATATGCAAAAGAAATATTGGCAGACTTAAAAGAACGTCATATGAAACTAGGCATTGCTACGACCACTGTTACGAAAAGAGCAACAGATATCTTGGATCACTTTAAATTAGCTGATTACTTTGACACGTTTACATTCGGAGACGAAGTGTCGGAGAACAAGCCTTCACCGATTCCTTATCTGACAGCTTTGGAACGAACAGGATTAGAAGCTCCTTCAGCTTTTGCAGTGGAAGATTCTTTAGTAGGAGCAACAGCTGCTTCACGAGCAGGATTAGGCGTTGTTTTGATACCTGATTCCAGTTTTGTCCGAAATTATACCGTCGAAGAAAAGGAAAAATTGAAACTTCTTGCTGAAGGAAAAGATCTTCGAACTGTTATTGAAATGTTAGATAAAAAAACAGAAAAATAAATATAGAAAAAATAATTTGAATTTCGTGCTTGACTTTTTAGTTTTCCTCCTGTAGATTAATCCCAACAACAAAATATCGATTTCGTTGAAAAGGAAAGTAAGTTTGGAAACTTTGCAGAGAGGCTCTGGCTGGTGTGAAGAGTCAAGTAAGAAAAGCTGAAAATGGCCTTGGAGAATAATTTGTCGATAAGTAGGCAAATTCGGAAATGTTCGACCGTTAAAACGAACGCCAATCTCTCTTTTTGAGATGTTGGGCTTGAGGGAAGAAAACTTCCGAAAAAAGGTGGTACCACGATACGTCGTCCTTTTACTGACATAGTTTATGTTAGTAAAAGGATTTTTTTTTGAATATTATTTGCATTGAAATGGTAAGTACGATAGAAGAACCTTTGACAGAGAGCTTCGGTAGCTGAGAAGAAGCAAGGAACGACTATTGGAAAATGGCCATCGAGCAATTCATCCCGAGCATAGATGTAAGGCGGTGACGGCTGCGACCGATATCTTGCTAGAGTATGATGGTACTTGAAGAGGAGTTGTGTGTGAACACAGCTTGAACATGAGGTGGTAACACGCAAAAAGGCGTCCTCAAGAAAATGACTATTTTCATTTTCTTGAGGATGCTTTTTTTATAGACAAGGAGGAATGTTAATGATTGAATTGCGAGATGTTTCTGTATGTTTCAAACAAAAAGAAAAAGAGATACAGGCAGTAGATTCTGTAGATTTAACGATTGAAAAAGGGGATGTTTATGGGATCGTCGGTTACTCAGGTGCAGGAAAGAGTACGTTAGTCCGCGTGATGAATTTGTTGCAGAAACCAACAGCAGGAGAAGTCATCGTCAACCAGACGAATTTAAGCCAGCTCTCTCCAAAAGAATTGCGAAAAGAAAGAAAGGCCATCGGTATGATCTTTCAGCATTTCAATCTAATGGAAAGTCGAACGATTTTTGACAACGTAGATTTTTCTCTAAAGTATTCTGGAAAATCAAAACAGGAACGTCGTCAAAAAGTGAATGAACTACTGGAACTTGTCGGTCTGGAAGAAAAAGCATCTGCGTATCCTAAACAACTGTCGGGGGGACAAAAACAACGAGTGGCAATCGCACGAGCTCTGGCAAATGAACCTAAAGTGTTGTTATGCGATGAAGCAACTAGTGCACTTGATCCGAAAACGACCCTTCAGATCCTTGCGCTGTTAAAAAAACTAAATCGTCAACTAGGTCTAACGATCGTCCTGATTACTCACGAGATGCAAGTTGTCAAAGAAATCTGCAACAAGGTGGCGGTTATGGAAGCTGGGAAAATCATTGAAAAAGGCAGCAGCATCCAGATTTTCAGTCATCCTGAAGAAGAATTGACTAAAGATTTTATTCGGACAGCGACACACCTTGACCAAGCATTGGAAACAATCAGTGCCCATGCTGCTTTTGCCGATCAGATTGCAAATAAATGGTTGGTGGAATTAAGTTATATCGGCAACCAGACGAACGAACCTCTAATCGCTCATCTTTACAGCAAGTACCAAGTAACAGCGAATATCTTATACGGTAATGTAGAGCTATTACAAGAAACACCCTTAGGAAGTTTGATCGTTACTTTAGCTGGAGAAACCAAACAGCGGCAAAAAGCATTGGATTATTTGATCAAATCTGGTGTAAAAGTAACTATTTTACAAAAAAACGAATTAGATAACCGTATCAAAGTCATCGAAGGAGGAAGCTAAAATGACTGAATTTTTTAAAACATATTTGCCGAATGTCTATTTGATTCCGGATGAATTCATCGAAGCGACAAAGCAAACACTATATATGTCTTTTTGGACGGCATTCATTGGTGGGATTATCGGAATCATCCTAGGTGTGACGTTAGCAGTGACGCGTCCAAATGGATTACTAGCTAACAGGCTGCTGTTCGAAATACTTGATAAGTTGATCAATATCATTCGTTCCATCCCTTTTATTATCTTGCTTTCCCTTTTAGCTTTGACTACTCGTTTCTTAGTTGGAACGACGATCGGTGCCAAAGCAGCTTTAGTCCCTTTGATTTTTGGTGTTGTCCCGTTTTTTGCCCGTCAAATCGAGAATGCACTGCTAGAAGTTGATCCTGGGGTGATCGAAGCAGCAGAAGCGATGGGCACGAGCCCAATCGGCATCATTTTACGTGTTTATTTGTTAGAAGGGTTACCCGGTATCATTCGGGTCTCAGCGTTGACGATTATCAATGTGATCGGACTGACTACCATGGCCGGAGCAGTAGGTGCCGGCGGATTAGGGAATCTTGCTATATCGAGAGGATATAATCGATTCCAAACAGATGTAACGATTGTCGCTACATTATTGATTCTGGTCTTAGTTTTTTTGAGTCAATTTATCAGTAATCAACTGATTAAAAAAATCACACATTGAAAGTGGAGGAGAAAAAATGAAAAAAATTATTCGTTTTGCAGTCATTACATTTGTAGCAATTATTTGGTTGGCAGGGTGCAGCCAAGGAAAAGCAGCTACAACTGACAAAAAAGAAACGACCGTAAAACTAGGGATCATTGGGGAAGATACAGATGTATGGGACGATGTGAAAGAGCGTTTGAAAAAGGAAAACATCCATTTGGAATATGTGAAATTTACAGATTACAATCAGCCAAATGCGGCTTTAGCAGATGGATCGATCGATTTGAACTCCTTCCAACATCAATTCTTTTTAGACAATTACAATGAAGAACACGGAACTGATTTAGTATCGATTGGGAATACGGTTAATGCACCGTTGGGAATTTATTCCAATACGTTAAAAGATGTGGCTGATATCAAAGATGGAGCGAAAGTTGCCATCCCTAATGATGTCACGAATGGCGGCAGAGCTCTTCTGTTATTGCAAACTGCTGGATTGATCAAAGTGGACAAGGCAAAAGGCCAAGCGCCTACCGTTTCTGATATTACCGAGAATAAAAAAAATCTAGACATTTCTGAGTTAGATGCTTCCCAAACAGCACGTGCTTTGTCGGATGTAGACATTTCAGTCATCAATAGCGGTGTAGCTGTAGATGCTGGATTTAATCCCGCTTCTGATGCAATCTTCTTAGAACCAGTCGATGACCATGCACGTCCTTATGTCAATATCATCGTTGCAAGAAAAGAAGATGAAGACAATAAAACGTATCAAAAAATAGTAGATGCCTATCAAACAGAAGAAACAGCCAAAGTAATCGAAAAAACATCAAAAGGTTCAAGCGTACCTGCGTGGGAAACATTCGGGAGAAAATAAGAAAAAACGACTAGCATAGGAGGAAATTTTTATGACAACCACACTCTCAACAAATCAATTGAAAGATCTGATCCAATACCGTTTACCAGAATATCAAGCACTTGCACTAGCTATTCACGACCATCCTGAAGTAAGTAATTATGAATTTTATTCCTCAGCAGCTTTAATCAAACAATTGGAAAAAGAAGGGTTCTGGGTAGAAAAAGAAGTAGCTGGGCACCGAACAGGCTTTGATGCACGTTATATTTCCAATAAACCAGGTCCGACAATTGCCTTTTTGGCAGAATTTGATGCTTTACCAGGTATTGGTCATGCATGCGGACATAATTTATTTGGTACTTACTCCGTATTAGCAGCCAGCATAGTGAAACAATTCATTGATGAGATTGGCGGAGAAATCCGTGTGTATGGTACTCCAGGGGAAGAAGGAGGCGAAAATGGATCAGCTAAGGGCAGCTTCGTTCGGGAAGGTTTTTTTGAGGATGTCGATGCAGCATTATGTGTCCATCCAGCTTTTCGTTATGGGAAAACGACAGAATCTTTAGCAAATGATCCAGTTGATATCAAATTTTACGGTGTCGCTTCTCATGCAGCAGCAGCACCTGAAAAAGGAGTAAATGCTTTGGAAGCCTTGATCCAAGTGTTTAACGGAATCAACGCTCTACGCTTGCAATTGCCAAAAGATGTCAATATCCATGGAATCATTACAGATGGAGGCGTGGCGGCCAATGTCATACCAGACTACGCTGCTGGACGTTTCTATTTACGTGCAGGAAATCGACAAACATTAGACAAAGTATATGAAAAAGTGGAAAATATCGTACGAGGCGCTGCATTAAGCACGGGTACGACTTTTGAGTTTGGATTGTTCCAAAATGCAGTCGATGATGTCATCGTCACGCCTTCTTTTGATGACTTATTCTTTCAACATGCAAAAGAAGCAGGTGTTCCTGATGAAGAAATAGAAACGGAACAAAGAACAAGTCTAGGTTCTTCTGATGTAGGAAATGTCAGCCAAGTCATTCCAACGATACAGCCTACTGTAGCAATCTCTGAGACATACATTGCCGGACATACAGAAGAATTCAAAGCTGCTGCTAAAAGTGAAAAAGGACTTGCTTCTATTGCGATTGCAGCGGAATTACTTGCCAATACAGCTCTAGATTTATTGAGAGAACCCAAGCTATTAGAAAAAATCAAACAAGAACATCAAGAAATAGTAGCAAGAAAAAAACAAGAGGGCGCTACTTTCTAGTAAAAAGATAAAGTTGTGCGTGAAAGTGATAAAAATAATTTTCAGAAAAATGAAAAAATATTTTCTTTTTCATTGACAAATGATCTTATGGAAGGTAAACTTCATACAAGTCAACTTTTCACGCAGTAGCGGTTAGGTGTTTTGTTCAGAAAGTCGGTGGTCGCTGTGAACCGATCAAGCCTAATTGACGAATTACATGGAAAGTCCATACATTTGAATAATCGTTTGAAAGTGAAAAACAGATCTGTTTTTAATTAAGGTGGTACCGCGGAGTCATTCGTCCTTAGTTGAAAGCAGGTCTTTTTATTTTTATAAAGGAGGAATCGCGGATGAATTGTGGCGGAGTAATCCGATATCTTAACTTTTTTAGAACATAAGAACAACTAAAAAAGGAGAGATTATCATGGAAAAAAAAGGAACACCAAGTTTTTTAGAAGCAACACTTGTATTAATGGTCATTGTTTTAGGCATTGCGATTGGCGTTGTCGGATTAAAGGTTTCACCTAATATCACGATTTTGGCAGCTATCGGAATGGTCATGCTGTACGCAGTGATAAAAAAATACCCGACAGATTGGCTGCACGAAGGAATCATCAATGGCATCAAACCGGGGATCATTCCAATCTTTATTTTTATTTTAGTCGGTTCATTGATTGCTGTATGGATACAAGCAGGAATTATTCCAACCCTCATGGTCATTGGATTTAAATTGATCAGTGTCCAGTGGTTCGTCCCTTCTGTATTTGTTGTTTGTGCAATCGTAGGTAGCGCTGTAGGGAGTGCCTTTACGGTTATGTCAACGATTGGGATTGCATTTTTCGGTATTGGGACAACACTAGGACTAAATCCAGCCCTTGTAGTTGGAGCCATTGTTTCAGGTGCCGTTTTTGGAGACAAGATGTCTCCATTATCCGAATCAACAAATTTAGCAGCAGCTATTGTTGATGCCGATTTGTTCAAACACATCAAGCATATGATGTGGTCAACTGTTCCGGCATTTGTTGTTTCTTTCTTTTTATTCATGATTTTAGGACACACAAGTAAAGCCGCAAGTCTTTCATCTATTCGTGAAGTGACTGATGTTCTAGAAGCAAACTTTACTATTTCAATCTGGTCACTGATTCCTTTATTTTTAATGTTACTGTGTGCATGGAAAAAGGTGCCGGCAATTTTGACGATTTTGTTGAATATCGCTGTAGCAGTAGGAATGATTTTTATTCAAAACCCACAAACTTCCTTAACGAAGTTGGCTGGGGTCATCGAATCAGGGTTTGTTTCAAATACTGGAAACCAACAAATCGATTCACTGCTTAGCCGCGGAGGAATCGAAAGTATGATGCCTACTGTGTCATTGATTATTCTAACTTTGTCATTAGGTGGATTGTTGATCGAATTTGGCTTGATCTCAACCGTGATGGAACGAGTATCAAGAAAGATGACGAACACACCAAAATTGATTTTTACAACATTGATGACAAGTATCGGAGTAAATATTTTTATTGGTGAACAATTCCTATCTGTTATTCTGCCTGGTAATGCATTTAAAGAAACTTATGAAAAAGCAGGATTTGATCCAACTGTATTAGGTAGAACGCTAGAAGATGGGGGAACAGTAATCAACTACTTAGTGCCTTGGGGAATTGCCGGAAGTTTCGTAGCAAGTACATTTGGTATTCCTACACTCACTTACTTGCCATTCGTATTTTTCAGTTTGCTTTCTCCTGTGTTTTCGATGGTCAGTGCCTTCACAGGTTGGGGAATCTCAAAAAAATTTGTGAAACCGCAAGAAGCAGTAAGCAAGACAGCGCAATTAGAACAATAAAAACGGAAAAAGGGAGTGTGACAAAAGTCTTGTCACACTCCCTTTTACGAATAAACGGTGTTCAAAAGCCAGTTTCTCGGTATTAAGCCAAATTTATGCAAAAATGTGGAAAGCCATTTTCACAAAATTTTTCTTAATACGCGAAACTAAGCGACTTTTTCACAACCTCTCGATAAACGGTGTTCAAAAGCTTGCATCTGCGGTAATAAGCCTAACCAAACGAAAAATAGGAGAAGCTATTTTTGTTTGGCTGTTCTTATTACTTGATGCAGGGCAGCTTTTTCACAACCCCTTATTCACGGTGTTCCAGAAGTAGCTTCTTCTTATTTCTTGAAGCTGATCACTTCTGGAACATCCTCTTTTTTTATTTGGACGGATAATGGTCATTCCATTTCTTTGATCATTTTTTTCATTTTGTCGATCTCTTCTTCTTGTGCCTGAATGATTTCTTCCGCTAATTTTTTTACTTCAGGATCTTTTAAATCAGCTCGTTTACTTGTCAGGATAGCGATAGAATGATGAGGAATCATGGCCTTCATCCAAGCTGTGTCGTTGACAGTAGTTTGGCTTCGTACCATAAACAAGGAACCGGCAAAAACAAGAAGACTAGCGGATAAGATCATAACATTTATCTTTTTGTTTTCATACATTTTCCACATGAACAACAGCATGATGACTGCCATGACTGCACCCATCATCAACGCCATGAATACACGTGTGCGACTGAAGAAGATATGGTCGAGCGCATAAACATTCAAATACATCATACCAAACATGACTACCGTCGAAACACCAATCATCAACAAAAACTTCCAATACTTTTTCATTTAAAACAAACTCCTTTTTCTTCATTCCTTTCTTCTATCATGTCATGAGCGTGGAGAACAATCAATTAATCTGCACAGATGGTTTTTGAACACCGTTTATTCGGAAAAAGGAGCTGCAACAATTTTTGTCGCAGCTCCTTTTTCAATAGCTCCAGCTATTCAATATAAATAGAATAAAATTCTCTATTGGTTTCATTCATTCGTCAAGACGAAAGCATCATTCTTTTTTTGATAACTGAAATAAATGAACAGGTAAAGCAGACCGGTCAATACAGTTACCCCAATGGAGTTCGTGAATAGGATACCAAGGAAAATCAACCCTAAGACTGCTAATGCAAAAAAGCTGATTCCTTTGTCCCATAACGTTCCTTTCCTTAGTGCCAGTACAAAGGACGCAGCACTGATAATGATCCAGATCAATAATACTGTATAGGAAAGAGAACCTGCCAGATAGCCAAATAATTTGTCACCGACAAAATAAGAAAGAGCCACACCTAGATAAAGAACACTGGTACAAAACAGCACAGCACGTTGCGGTACTTGATGCTTGTTTAAAACAGCTAGTTTTCTAGAGGAACCTTTTCGATCTTTCAAGCGGAAGAACAAAATCCTCGAAGAAGCATACACACCTGAATTGATAGACGAGAACAGAGCAAGAACAATCACGAAATTGACGATATCTGCTGCAAATGGAATATTCATTTTTTCAAATACCATCACAAAAGGACTAACGTTCGTACCTGCTAATGTATTCCAAGGAAAAATAATCAAAAGCAAAAATAAAGGAATAATGTAAAAGGAAATGATTCTTCCCATAACGCCTTTGATTGCTTTAGGAATCGCACGTTTAGGATCATCTGCTTCGCTTACTGTGATAGCAATCAGCTCAGAACCGCCGTAAGAATAGATAACTACAAGCAAAGAACTGATGATTCCCTTCATACCATGGGGAGTAAAACCACCATGATCAGTCAATTGTTGAAGGGTAGGGAAAACACCAGAACCCAACATTTGCTGACCAACAAGATAAGCAGCAAAAATGATCAATAGGATAATGACACTGATTTTAGCAAAGGCCAGCCAATATTCTGTCTCTGCGAATAATCGTACCGAATAAAGATTGATGATAGTAGTTAAAACAGCCAACATAAAAACAAATACCCAAGCTGGGATGTGGGGGAACCACAACTGTAAAAAGGAAGCAGCTGCAACAGCTTCAGCAATGATATTGATAATCCACATGGACCAGTAGACCCAATCGGTAAAATCGGCAGAATGAGCACCTAGATATGGACGAATCAATCCAGATAATCCGTGGTGCGTATCGCCACCACTTAAAACAATTTTTCCCAGACCTTTCATCACGATATATAAAATCATTCCGCCAATCAAAAAAGCGATCAATACAGAAGGGCCGGCGATTCCAATCGCTTCGCCACTTCCTTTAAATAGACCTGCACCAATCGCTCCACCCAAAGCTAGCATGGTGATATGTCGGGAGCTAAGTTGTTTTTTCAATTTTTTATCTTCCATAAATAACCTCTTTCTTTTAAATTCACAATCAAAATGTATAGTAAGAATAAATAGCAATAATAACAATGACTAATGATAACAAATTTTCAGACAATTACAACTATTCAGAAAACTTTTAGGCATATTTTAATGGAAGAAAGATTTATTTCATCGTATTTTCATAGAAATATTAAATTTTTATAAAAATAATAGGAAGCGTTTTACTGGCTTTTTACTATTTAAACAGGCTATCATAGGAAAAAGTGACAGAGAAAGTGAGGCGGAACAGATGAACAAAAACGACGTATTGCTAGTTGCGAAAAATAAATCACTTTATTTTTTTCCTTCCATCCGCTCTTTAGATGTTTGGTCCGGAAAAGATTTACTACAGTCGGAATTCATTAAATCGGCTCGACAACAGTTGGCAAATTATCAGCTGATCGTTTTTTTAGATTATGGATTTGATATGGAGATGGCTCGACGCGTGCGTCCATTTACCAATGCAAAAATCGTGTTATTTTTTTGGAACCACTTCAAAGCAGAACACGAGGCGATGCTGAAACAGGCACAAGATGAACCGGCAATCGATGAGATTTATCATTTTGATTTTTTGGAAGCAAAAGAACTTGGACTAAAACATAATAGTTCCTTTTATTCGAAACATATGGATTTTTCTTCTAGCGAACCAAAGACGGATCTTTTTTTTGGTGCAACAAATAACGGAAGAAAAGAACGGGCAGAAAAATATAAGCAGGAATTTACAAAAAGAGGTGTTACGACCAATTACTTTATTCTTCCGCTTCGAGGAAATGAACAACCTGGATACCTTACTTATGAAGAGTATCTGAAAAAAACTGGGGAATCGAGCGGGATTCTAGAACTGTTGCGGGAAGGGCAGCAAGGAGTGACTTTGCGAACGTTTGAATCTATGTATTTTCAAAAGAAGCTAGTGACAGATAATCAAGCCATAGCTCATTATCAGTTTTATCATCCTGAAAATATTTTTTTGCTTCAAGAACGTGATTTAGATGAATTACCGGAATTTCTGCATACGCCATTTCAGCCAATCCCATCAGAACTGTTGGAATTTTTTGATGCAGAAAATTGGGCAAAACGTTTTTTCACTACTGACTCCGCTATTTATGAACAATATGAATACGATCTTTCCTCTGTTAAAAATAAATAAAAGTGCCAACCAATCATAGATGAAAATAAACAAGCGCAATTCTTATGGCAACATGAGAATTGTGTTTTTCTTTTTGATCTTTCGTGGGGGATAAAAAATGAGAACCAGCTGCTGATCCAGCTGATTCTCATCAGAGAGCCTTTTATTCTGCGCCAAGGATTCCTTCTTTTGCATGGACTAATTGGGTCAAAAAGGCACAATAGGGTGTAGCAATATCATATTTTTGTCCTTTTCGCCAAACGGCACCATTGATGTAGTCGATTTCAGTCAAACGATGGTTTTTGATCAGGTCTTGGTACATAGATGGGTAATGCAACCCGATGTTGTCAGGATCATAAGTAGAAGCAATATGTTGGTACACTTCTTCTTGATCTAATGTGATTCCTTCTATTGCTGCGATAGAAGCAAACTCAGATACGATCGTTCGAACCATGCCCTCTGCCGCTTTTTGCGCACCTAGTTCAGCAATATTACAATCCAAGATCGTGCATAATCCATTTAATGTTCCGTTTACACAAGCTTTTCGCCAAATGGAATAACGAACATTATGACTATAGATTGGATTTAATTTTGCTTCTTGAAAGACTTCTACAACTTTTTTTGTAAATGCTTCGCCTTCTGGTTCCAAGTTCTCTAGTTCGATTTCTCCATCACCTAATAATGTGACTTTTCCGGGACCAGCTAGACCAGCTGTCCACATCGTGATCCCAAATAAGATATTTTTCTTTGGTACATATTTTTCCAGTACATCTTCATGACCTAATCCATTCAGTAAACACAAAACATAAGTATTCTCAGTAATAATGGATTGGATCGAACGAAACATATCATCTAATTGATTCGCTTTTGTCAAGGCTACGATCAAATCCACGTGTTCGTTGCTTTCGATGATTTCTTCTGGTGAATAGATTGGCAGTTTTGCAACTACTTCTTTGCCATTAAAGTCAGCAATCAATCCATTTGTACGAATGGCTTCAATGTGAGCAGGCCAGCGATCGATCAAGACGACCTCATTTCCGCTTTGATGCAACATCAATCCGATTCGGCTGCCCATTGCTCCGGCTCCAGCTATTGCGATTTTCATGTTTTTTCTCTCCTTTATTCAATGAGTTCCCTTTTAGTATATAGAAAAACAGAAGAAAATAGCATTGTTTTGTTTGAAAAAAGTGAAAAAAAGTGTCTTACTTAAGAAGAAAGTGAGGGATATAGATGGATATTTTGGCGGCGATCGATTCATTTAAAGGAAGTGCATCTTCATTTGAATTAAATCAGGCAGTTCTAAATGGCTGGGAAGAACGTGAAGGAAGAAAAATCAATGTGCCGATTGCAGATGGCGGAGAAAATACTGCAGAAGCAATCTATTACGCGCTCGGGGGAACATGGCGTACGATTGATGGGATAGATCTCTTATTTCGTCAGCGAAAAATCACTTATTTATTGACGAACTGGCAAGGAAAAAATACCGCAGTCATTGAATCTGCACAAGTATTAGGATTAGATTTACTTGGTAAACCAACGGATCAAACCATCCGACTTGCTTCTAGTTATGCCTTGGGAGAGCTTATCAAAGATGCACTGCTTCAAGAAGTGGAACAAATCATTGTCACTTTAGGAGGGAGCGGATGTAGCGATGGCGGTCTAGGATTACTCCAATCCTTGGGTGCTTCTTTAGAAGGGTACACAGAAGGAAATCCTTTGTTATCTACTAGAAAACTTCATTTGGATCGAAGGAACGTTCTTGTTTCTAAAGCAAAAGTGATCATCGCTGCAGATGTGACCAATCCATATACAGGTCAACAAGGAGCTGCTTGGCAATTTGGAAGACAAAAAGGAGGAACGGATACGACGCTAGCTTTCTTAGATAAACAAGCAGAAAAGATTACTCAGCAGATAAAAGATGTTTGGGAGGTGGACTTAGATGACATCCCAGGAAGCGGAGCAGCAGGCGGTATTGGCGGAGCCCTTTTTTTGTTAGGAGCGAAGATGGTCTCTGGTTTTGAGTTGGTCAGCCAAATCACTGGATTGGAAAAAAAGATCGAACAAGCAGATGTCATCATTACAGGAGAAGGGCGGATTGATCAGCAAACAATCCACGGAAAAGTTCCATATGGCGTAGCAGTGCTTGCAAAAAAATATCGAAAACCAATAATCGCTATTTGCGGAAGTAGGGACCAAGAGTTGGAAGGACTCTCTGATTTTCTCCCCATTGTCTTAAGCATTCAATTAGGACCAATCGATTTAGAGGAAGCAATGGAACATGGGCAAACATTAGAAAAAACAAAAATCCTAGGGCAGACGCTCAGTAGATTTTTCACTGTCCTCCCGAAGTAGTTGACAAAATCAATTTCTTTATGCTATCGTAATTTCAAATATAGGACAAAGTGAGGGATCCGTGCATTGAAAAATTAAGTCGATTGATGAAAGCTGCATTCAGACTGTACTTTGTGGAGACAAGGGAGCAGTGTGCAGATTTTCAGGATTGGCTTGGTTCTTTCGATGTATGGGTCTTTTTGTGTGCACCAAACCCTTGCATCCTCTTTAGCCAGTTCTGAAAATAGGACTGGTCTTTTTTTACGAGGTGATGGAATAATGTCTAAAATCGAAATAAAAAATCTGACATTCGGCTATGACAGCCAAGGCACATTATTATTTGAACAAGCCAATCTAAACTTTGACACCCAATGGAAACTAGGACTTATCGGACGAAACGGTCGAGGAAAGACAACTTTACTGAATATCCTGCAAAACAAACTCTCTTATCAAGGGCAAGTGATCCATCAGCAAGCGTTTGTCTATTTCCCGCAGCAAACAAAAGATAAAGAGCGTTTGACCTATTATGTGTTAAATGAGATTACGGATTTTGAGATATGGGAAATTGAAAGAGAGCTCCAACTGATGCAAACAGATCCTGAAATCTTATGGAGAGAATTCAGCACACTATCAGGAGGAGAGAAGACAAAAGTCCTACTGGCACTCTTATTTGTGGATGACACTCATTTCCCGTTAATCGATGAACCAACGAATCATTTGGATATCTCTGGCAGAAAACAAGTAGCGGCTTATTTGAAAAAGAAAAAACAAGGATTCATCGTGGTGAGTCATGATCGGGGATTTATCGATGAAGTAGTGGACCATGTTTTAGTAATCGAAAAGAGCCAACTGGAACTTTATCAAGGGAATTTCTCTATCTATGAAGAACAGAAAAAACTTCGTGATGAATTTGAAATAGCTAAAAATGAAAAATTGAAAAAAGAAGTCAGCAGGCTAAAGAAAACAGCGGCAGAAAAAGCAGAATGGTCTCGTTCCCGTGAAGGAGACAAAACAAAGAAAAAAGTCGGATTCATCGATACGGAATCTAGGCGAGTGAATAAAGGAGCAGTAGGCGCTGATGCTGCACGGACGATGAAACGATCTAAATCAATCGTGAATCGGATGGAAACCCAGATCAGTGAGAAAGAAAAATTATTAAAAGATATCGAGTATATCGATGCTTTGACGATGAATAGCCAAATGTCTCATCATAAACGGCTGTTAAGCGTAGAAAATCTTCAATTAGGGTATGAAAATCTGTTATTCGAGCCAGTTCATTTTACGATCGAACCACATAAGCGGGTGGCAATTTCAGGTCCTAACGGCGCGGGAAAGTCATCCATTATCCATTATCTTCTGGGGACATTCAACGGCAAGGTTGTAGGAGAAAAATCCCAGCCCAAACATTTGACCATTAGTTACGTACGCCAAAATTATGAAGACAATCGAGGGACGTTGACGGAATTCGCGGAGAAAAACCGAGTAGACTATCAAGCATTTTTGAATAATCTCCGAAAGCTTGGGATGGAAAGAGAGGTTTTTCATAACAAAATCGAACAGATGAGTATGGGGCAACGGAAAAAAGTGGAATTGGCTAAATCTTTATCACAACCAGCTGAGCTATATATATGGGATGAACCATTGAATTATTTGGATGTCTTCAATCAAGAACAATTAGAACAACTGATTTTGAACGTGAAACCTGCTATGTTACTAGTGGAACATGATCAAACCTTTCTAGATAAAGTATCTACTGAAATTATTTCTCTTGAGAAAATCTAAACCTTGTAATCTCAAAGACAACAAGGTATGGTTAAGGAGAACTTTGTCAACGAAGGAGAGAATCACATGCTTTATGTAACGAGACACGGAGAAACAACTTGGAACGCACAAGGATTAGTTTGCGGGCGGGCAGATGTGCCGCTGACTGAAAAAGGACAGATGCAAGCGCAGGCACTAGCAGAAAAGGTAGTAGATTTGCCTGTTCCGATCACGAAAATCATCCATTCCCCTCTTCAACGAGCAAGAGATACAGCACAAGCAGTAGCTGATCGTCTCAATTTGCCAATGACCGCTGATGAGCGATTGGTAGAAATGGATTTTGGGGATTATGATGGACTGCCAAGCAAAGATGAAAACTTTCAAAAAGCGCGTTTAGCGTTTGCTGTACGTTTCCCAAATGGAGAGTCGGTCTTAGATGTATATGCACGGATCGTTCCTTTATTGAAAGAATGCATGGAAGACGAAGAAAATGTCTACTTGTTAGTCTGTCATAATGCCTTGATAAGAGTGATTAATGCTTATTTTCATCCAATGCCTAATGAAGGGTTCTTTACATTCATGGTAGACAATACAGAATTAATTTCTTATGAGTAATTAGACTTTTGTGTTATTTAAATAAAATGTTTCAAGGCACTGCTTTTGCTTAGCAGTGCCTTTTTTGTGGCTGTGTCAATTCTTTTGGCAATATAAATCCAATTTTTAGAAATAAAATTTAATTATTTTAACAAAAGTATTGAAATTTCGTTTCTTTAGATATATACTCTAGTCATAGGAATGAAGACGGATACAGAAAAAGAGGGATAATATGTTTGGCTTTTCAATATTTATGAATGATCCTTTGTCAGAAGAGAAAAAACAGTATATCCGCCAAATGGCATCCAATGGCTTTGTCGGTATTTTCACTTCCATGCATATACCAGAAGATGATGTTTCGGCTTATCAAAATCGATTGATCGAACTAGGAAGCGAAGCGAAAAAGAATAAACTAGAGTTGATGGTCGATATTTCAGGAGAAGCATTGAAACGAGCTGGCTTTTCATTAAAAGATCTAACACCCTTGAAAGCAATTGGTGTAACAGGGTTAAGAATGGATTATCATATTTCTAATCAGCAGATCGCCGACTGGTCACATCAATTGAAAATCAGTTTGAATGCCAGCACGATCACGCCTAAAGATATCGATGAGTTGAAAGAAGCAGCGGCTGATTTCTCACAAATCGAAGCTTGGCATAATTATTATCCACGTCCTGAAACAGGGCTGGACAAAGAATGGTATCAGGAAAAAAATCAATGGCTCAAAACTCAAGGATTCCTTGTCCAAGGCTTTGTACCAGGAGATACAGAGTTGAGAGGTCCACTGTATCAAGGATTACCGACTTTGGAAGAACATCGAGGGATCCATCCTCTGGCAGGCGCTCTTGATCTATTAGCAAGTAACACGGATATTGTTTATATCGGAGATGCAGGTCTGTCAGAACACGTTCAGGAGCAATTTGCTTCTTTCCAAAAAGAACAGACAGTCTTGCTCCATACGGAACCTGTAGATGAAGTTTTTTACGAATATATATTAGGAAAACATACGAATCGGCAAGATGATGCAAGAGATGTCATACGAAGCGCAGATGCGCGTTTTCGAGAGATTCCGCCAATCCCAGTAAGAAATACAGCTAAGCGTATGAAAGGATCTATTACTTTAGATAACGAAAAGTATTTGCGCTATATGGGTGAGATCCAATTAACTAAATATGATTTGCCAGCGGATGAAAAAGTGAATGTAGTAGCCAAAGTCATCAAAGAAGAACTACCGCTGATCAACCAAATCAAAGCTGGTATGAACTATCAATTTATAAGAAAAGAAGGAAGATAAAAAATGAGCAAAATCAATTTAGAGAACCTAACAACGGAACGCAGAAACCAAGAAACTTTTGGATTAGATGAAATGAGTATTTCTCAAGCAGTCCAACTCATGAACAAAGAAGATCAGAAAGTGGCCGCTGCTGTTGAAAAAGAACTGACAAGTATCGAGCCAGTGATCGCCAACACGATTGAATCCTTTAAAAAGGGTGGTCGCTTGATTTATATGGGAGCTGGAACGAGTGGTAGACTTGGTGTATTAGATGCTGCTGAATGTGTACCGACATTCGGTGTAGAACCGGAAATGGTCATAGGCCTAATTGCTGGTGGAGAAGAAGCAATGACTGTAGCCGTCGAAGGAGCCGAAGATTCTTATGAATTAGGGCAAGAAGATCTAATCAAGCTGAATTTAACAAAAAATGATATAGTTATTGGTATCGCAGCTAGCGGTCGTACACCATATGTGATTGGTGGATTAGATTACGCAAAATCGATTGGTGCTGTTACAGGAACGATTTCTTGCAATAAACAAGCAGAAATCAGCAAGCATGCGGATTTCCCAATTGAAGTCGATGCAGGACCAGAATTTTTGACAGGCTCTACTCGATTGAAGTCAGGAACAGCACAAAAACTGATTTTGAATATGATTTCTACTATCAGTATGATCGGTATCGGTAAAGTATTCAATAACTTGATGGTCGACGTCAAACCAACAAATGAAAAACTAATCGAACGCTCAAAACGAATCATCATGCAAGCGACAGAAGCTGACTACGAAACAGCTGAAAAGTACTTTGAGGAAGCAGATCAAAATGTCAAACTGGCTATCGTCATGATTTTGACAAATAGTGATAAAGAGGCAGCTCAAGCAAAATTAGCTGAAGCAAACGGTTTTGTAAAAGGAACCTTATGAGGGGGAAAAGACCATGGCAAAAAACGAATTGACTTTGGAAGAACTGGCAAAACAAATTTATCAAGGAGCAGGCGGTATGGGCAATGTTGAAAGCATTGTCCACTGCATGACTCGTGTACGTATGAAGGTCATCAATGATGATCTTGTAAATGTCTCGGAATTAAAAGCGATTCCAGGAGTACTTGGCGTAGTAGAGGATGAACAGCTCCAAGTCATCATCGGACCTGGGAAAGTGAACAAAGTAGCGCAGGAAATGGTTGACTTAGCAGGCGTGAAATTAGGAGAAAAACTTCCTTCTGCTAGTGCAACTACAGCAAGTTCTTCTGCATCTGGAAAAGACCGTGTAAACGAACGGGCACAAGAAATGAAAGCGGCACAAAAATCGAAACAAAAACCCTCTAAAATCAAATCGGTATTAAAAGACATCTCTAATATCTTTGTACCAATGATCCCTGCATTTGTCGGTACTGGGATCGTGGCAGGGATTGCCGCAGTTTTAGCAAACTTAGTCACAGCTGGAACACTAGACGCAGGAACATGGCAACAATATATCGATGTGATGAACATCTTGAAAAACGGGATGTTTAGCTATCTAGTTATCTATACAGGTATCAATGCTGCACAAGTTTTTGGTGCAACGCCAACGCTTGGTGGAGTTATCGGGGCCGTTGTGATGCTGACAGGGATGAATCCGGAAGCACCACTGAAAAACTTGTTTACCGGTGAAGCTCTTGCAGCTGGACAAGGCGGGATCTTAGGTGTTATCTTCGCAGTTTGGTTATTGTCAATCGTTGAGAAAAAACTGCATAAAGTAGTACCTGATGCGGTAGATATCATCGTTACGCCAACTCTTTCCCTGATTGCCATCGGTCTGATCGAAATTTTCTTTATTATGCCTTTAGCAGGGTTCATTTCTGACGGCATGGTCGGTGGGATCAACTGGGTACTTGGTGTTGGAGGAGCATTTGCCGGCTTCGTTCTAGGTACATTATTCTTGCCAATGGTCATGTTCGGACTACATCAGATTTTGACGCCAATCCATGTACAAATGATTGATGAAACTGGTCGTACCTTATTGCTTCCAATTCTTGCGATGGCCGGAGCAGGACAAGTGGGTGCAGCATTGGCATTATGGATCCGCTGCAAAAAAGACAAAGAATTAACAGAAATGATCAAAGGGGCTTTACCAGTCGGAATCTTAGGAATCGGCGAACCATTGATTTACGGAGTAACATTACCTCTAGGACGTCCATTTATTACTGCTTGTATCGGTGGAGGTATCGGTGGGGCAGTGATCGGAATGATCGGAAATGTCGGAGCAATCGCTATTGGACCTTCAGGAGCCGCTTTGATCCCATTGATCTCTGACGGTAAATGGTTAGGCTATATCCTTGGTTTATTGGCCGCTTACGCTGGTGGATTCGTTGCTACATTCTTCTTCGGTATTCCTAAAGACCGTTTAGAAAAAGAAGAACTAGCAACCGAAACAGCCACAGTAAATGAAGTGCCTGAAAAAGCAGTACCTCAAGCTTCAGCTGAAAGTGTGACTATCCTCTCATCAGTCGCTGACGGAACAGTTGTTTCTTTAGATAAAGCAAGTGATCCAGTTTTTGCACAAAAAATGATGGGTGAAGGTTACTTTGTAGAACCAGAAAACGGACATATCTATTCTCCGGTTACTGGAGTAATAAGTTCTGTTTTCCCAACAAAACACGCTATCGGCATTACGACACCAAATGGCTTAGAAATCTTGCTTCACATGGGCATCAACACAGTTGACTTAGGCGGTACGCCATTCGATGTGAAAGTAACAGAAGGACAGCAAGTGACACCTGATACGCTTGTAGCAGAAGCTGACCTAGAAGCAATCAAAGCAGCAGACAAAGAAACCTCCATGATCGTCTTGGTAACCAATATGGATCGTGTAAAAAACTTTGTCTTGGAAAAAACAGGTAAAGCGAAAGCAAAAGCACCTGTGATGGATGTCAAAGCTTAATAAGATACTTCTGGAAAAAACGTTTATTCGGAAAAAGGGATTGTGACACTTTTTTGTCGCAGCCCTTTTTTTATTTGTTCCAGTTTTTTTATTTTTTAGAAAATGTAGTTCAAGCTAACGCTTCCTTTTAGGGTAAAATTATAGATGTGTCAAAATAAAAATAATTAGGAGATAGCTGTATGAAAAAAATTTTTTCCTATGTCTAGTCACTATCATGCCAGTTATATTGTCCCCAGTAACCATTTTTAGCCAAACAGTCACAGTCAATGCATCAGAAATATCAAGTAATGAAAAAGAAGGAATCAGTACTCTATCAATAACAAGTCCAGTTTTTGACACTGATTATGATAATATTCCAGCTGATATGTTGAATGAGACAGTTCAACCAAGAATTTTAGGTAAAGTTACCGTATTTGTAGCTGGTATAGTAGTAGGCTATATTGTTGATGGAATAATTATTTATAGGACTGGGCAACCAGTATCACAACATATTGCAAATGCGATGAATGCTGCTAGAATATGGTATAATAATAAATTTACTTCTAACTTATCGACGGTATGCTATGCTAATGGTGGAATATTTTGAGGTAATGGAAGACCTTTTTCAGCACAAATTTAGACGGAGATAATTAATGATGAAAAACAAATGGCAATTAGTAATTGTTTTTATTATGGGTGTATGTGTAGGGCTTTTGTTGAGATCGTTTCTATAAAAATAAAGAATAATAAAAAATATACAAGTAGTAGCTAAAAATTTTAATAAGCTGAACACTAAAAAATGTATCGAGGTGTCCAGCTTATTCTTTTGTGTTATTTATTTTTTTCTGCCAAAATTTGATAAACGCGTGTCACATCAGATGGTGTTCCCCGTAATTCATAATCTGCCAAGAAAGGAAAGCCGAATCTTTGTGCGTATTGTTTGGCTGTCAGACAATATTGATTGTTGAAGTTTTTATTACCGCTACCGACTACACCAAGGCAAAGTTTATGATTGTCTTCGTATTCCAGATATTCGCGCATCGTTTCGGTCAAGATTTCTGTGTCACCGTTGTCTAACCCATTCCCACCGTCTAAATAAGTAGGAACGAAAGTAAAAAATGGTTCTGTTTCTTTCGTAAAATCACTATTTTCATGGATTTCTTTTAAAGTAACTTCAGGATTGACAGGATCTTCTGCATGCATTTTTTCAGCATATTCTGCTAGATGTTTGGCAAAAGCACGCGTATTTCCTGAAATCGATATATATAAAATGTTCATGGATCATCCTCCAATTCTTTCCCTTTAGTATAGCATCTTTTTAAGTTTTTTGGTGGTGTAATTTGGAAAGGGACTAGGCGCTTTGCTTGTATAATGAGAAAAAAGTCGGTAGAATTATATTTCTATTAAAGTTTTTATTAATTAAGTAAAAATAAAAAAGGTTTGTTATACTTTTTGATAAAAGCGGTTTTACTTTGGAGGATGCTTACATGGATACAGAGCAACAGAAAAAAGGAATTGGTTTGATTCCACTTGCTGCCTTAGTGATTGGTTCAGCGATTGGAGGTGGCGTATTTGGTATTATGACGGACATCTCCGGATCGGCTGGCGGCCCAGCTATTTTCAGCTGGGTACTCGTAGGAACAGCGATGTTGATGCTCTCCTTATCGATCAATAATATCAATAAAAAACGTCCAGATTTAAAAGGCGGGATCTTTAGTTACGCAGAAGAAGGTTTTGGCCGTTTCGCTGGTTTTATCAGCGGTTGGGGTTACTGGCTCACATGCTGGTTAGGAAACGTGGCTTTCGCAACATTGTTAATGAGTGCATTAGGTTATTTCTTCCCCGTATTCGAAGGTGGTCAAAATGTGGCATCGATCGTGATGAGTACGATCTTCTTATGGGGATATGCATGGCTAGTGAATCGGGGAGTTGAAAATGCTAGCTTTGTCAATGCTATCGTCACGTTTTGTAAATTAGTGCCATTATTTTTATTTATTGTAGTAGCTATCAGCACCTTTTCGATCCAACAATTCATTAATAACTTTTCTAGCGATATCATATTGAATGCGAATGGGCAGCCGATCCCGTTTTCTAGTCAAGTATTGAGCTGCATCATGGTGATGCTCTGGGTATTCGTTGGTATTGAAGGAGCTTCTGTCGTAGGCTCACGAGCAAAAAAACAATCGGATGTTGGGAAAGCAACGATTCTAGGGATATTCGGTTTGATCATTATTTACGTCTTGGTTTCCATGCTTCCATATGGCACAATGACGATGAATCAGCTGCAAACGATCAAAGCGCAACCTGCTATGGGATATGTATTTGAAATGATGGTTGGTAAATGGGGGGCGGTCGTGATCAACGGCGGTTTGATCATTTCTTTAGTTGGGGTTTGGCTCTCATGGACGATCTTGCCGATTGAAACAATGGGGAATATGGCTGAGGACGGACTTTTGCCTAAAGCATGGGGAAAACTCAACAAAAATGGTGCACCAACTTATGCTATCGTATTGACGACGTTATGTACGAATGTCTTTTTACTTTCATTATTATTCACTGACAGTGCGTATAACTTTGCTTATACACTTGGTACAGCAGCGATTTTCTTCACATGGCTTTTCTTAGGACTGTACCAAATGAAGCTTTCTTATCAGCGAAAAGAATGGGTCCAATTTTTAGTAGGGCTTTTAGCAAGTGCTTTTCAAGTATGGGCCATGCTAGTCGTAGCCTTTAATGAAGTGATGCTTGTTCTTGTTCTTTTCTTACCAGGCATTTATTTTTACCTCAAAGCACGTAAAGAGCAAAACGAACCTGTACAACATATCCACTTAGATAAGATTTTACTTATCGGTGTGACGATGGTCGGAGTAATCGCAATGGTTTTATTTGCCACTGGAATGCTTCACGTATAGAAGTATAAAGAGAGGCTGTGAAGCCTGTCGTTTATTCAAAAAAGAAGCGGTGACAACATTCGTGTCACTGCTTCTTTTTCCGAATAAAGGGTGTTCAAGAAGTAGCTTCTTCTAAAAATAAGCCGAAATTTCTTGAAACTGACCACTTCTGTCACAACCTCTTTTTTAATGAACCATCATACATTTTTTCGCTTGAATACGAGGTATCCCAATGCTAAGAACAAAGCAATGTAAGCTAAATTGCCAAACAGCATTTGATTAGTAGAAAGATGAGTCAATTGCTTCATGATCTCTTCGTTGCCAATTTGGTTTTGCAGATTCAGCATACTGATTGGATTCCATTTGATCCACTCCCATTTTTGAATGAGTGCGATGAGGATACCAGATATGATTGATGAAGCAAAATAAAAGACGATCCCTGCTGAGATGGAGGCACCGGAACTATTGATAAAACAAGCAATCATCAACACTAAACTTAAAATCAGCCATAAACCGATATAACTACCCAAAGTATAAGTGAACAAGCTTTGGATTAGTGTCTGACCAGTAGAAATCTTCTCCGTAAAGGAAATTGAAGGGAAAAGGATCAGTTTCATCAACACGGTGACAATAATAGCTAAAAGGTATAAATAAATAGAATAAATAACTAATGTGATCCATTTGCTTACTAATATTTCTCCTCGAGAATACTTTCGATAAAGGAGATTTTTCAATGTACCATATTGTGATTCCATTGAAATGATCGTACTTGCAGCAGCAATCATGATAAAGACAATCCAAGATGTGGCACTGAAAAGCTGAGCAGTCATTTCAACTGGGTCAATGATCGTCGTGTATTTTTTGGCTAGAAGTGCTGTTCCTATGAGCAAAGCGACTAATAGAACAGATAAAACAGCAGTCGACTTTTTCTTGATCAATTTAAATAATTCTTGTTTTACAAGCAATGTCATTTTTCTTCTTCCCCCTTTACTGAATCCAGAATTTCCAATAGGGAAGATTCCAAATCATTCGTCAGATGCTGGACATCTGTCACATGGATATTTTCTGCAGACAATAACTGGATCACAGTTCCTAATAATTCTTCGTTTTCTTTTAGAAGCTTGATTTTATCAGGATCTTCCAAGGGATATCCAGCGTCTGTCAAGATCGTTCGAGCAGCTTGATCATTTGTTGTAGAGATAACGATGAAATCTTGCGCTGTTTGGTTCAATTCAGCCATTGTACATTGTTTGATGATCTTTCCTTGATTGATCAGGATCAGCTCATCGACCATTTTTTCAAGCTCGCTGAGTAAGTGACTGGAGATCAAGAAAGAGGTGCCCTGAGTAGCCAAGTCGGTAATGATTTTTCGCACATCTCTTGTTGCTTGTGGATCCAAACCGTTCATCGGCTCATCTAAAATAACGATAGACGGATGGTTCAGTAAGGCAAGAGCAATCCCTAGCTTTTGTTTCATTCCCAACGAGTAGGATTTCGCTTTTTTGTGAATGTACTTTTCCATCTTGAGCTGATTCACGATAGTGTCGATAGCAGATACATCGTTTGTTTCAGAGAATAACTTCAGATGATCATAACCTGTTAAGAATGGATAGATACCCGGATATTCGATCAATGCTCCTACTTGTTCTAATCCTTTATGACTAGAGGGAGAAATCTCATTTTCACCAATACGGATCGTTCCTTCTGAGTAATGGATCAGTCCTAAAATAGCTTTCATGATCGTTGTTTTTCCAGCGCCATTAGGACCTACTAATCCAACGATTTTGCCAGGAGATAAGCTAAAACTGACATCGCTGAGGGCTTGTTTGTGACCAAAGTTCTTGGATAATTCTTGGACCGAAAGACTTTTCAAAAATATTCACTCCTTTTCTATAGATAGTACAAGCATACACCTGATGAGTAGAGAAGTCGCTAGGTCATTAGTCTTATTTTCTTGTTTTTTCATAGAAAGAGGAATATCAAATAAAAAGCCCCGCTTTTTCTGATCAGTCCTTGTCTGCTTGTCTAAGTATCTAGTGACCGCTAGTGATTTTGATGCCAATGATGCTGATGAGCAGCAACCCGACAAAGAACCAAGTGGAAAGATTCAGCTTATCATGAAACAAGACCACACCAATAATGACCGAACCAACTGCGCCAATCCCTGTCCAAATAGGATAAGAGAGACTCATAGGCAAACTTTTGATTGCCTTTGACAAAAAGTAAAAACTAGCAATCATTCCAATCACTGTGTAGAAAGAATAATTGACTTTGGAAAAACCATCACTCCATTTCATCATCGTTGACCAGAATACTTCCAAAATCCCTGCTATGATTAATTCCATCCATGCCATACTTACATTCCTCCTTAACTATAAAAAAATACACAAAAAGAGGAAAATCATCCCTTCAAAGACCTAATGGAATGATCATCCTCTTTATCCTACCCGGTGGCAGATCGTATATCTTTTTCTGTAGTATAGCACACCTACCAAGTTATCGGCAATCTGATTCTTCTTAGTAAGGTGCATCAAGCATCGATGGATACATCATTAGCGGAAAAGAAAATAAATGCTTTTCAACAGCATAGAACTAATCTGTTATTTATAAATCATTTAAAAAAACGGTAATTGTTCCTTATTTTTATTTATTATCAAGCATTAGATTGAAAAAAGCTTTATCTTACAATAAGTAAGGTAAATTATATAATAAAAAAATAACGAAAAATATTTAAAAATAGTGTCTATTTCGTGAGAAAACAGCTATATTTTTTATGTGTTTTGCATTATAATTAAAAAAATATTGTCATTTTATGGAGGAAAATACATGGAAAATTATCTTAGCCTTTTAGGCGTCTTGATCGTTATTCTCGGGTTCGCATTTAAATTAGACTCGATATTGATCGTAATGGTTGCTTTAGTTGTGACAGCTTTGACTGGCGGTCTTGGCATTCAAGGAATGTTAGAACTTTTAGGCACAAGTTTTGTGAACAATCGTGGGATGGCGATTTTCATCATCATTATGTTGGCGACAGGAACACTTGAAAGAAATGGTCTGAAAGAATCAGCGGCTTCCTTGATCAAGCGATTCAAAAAAGTATCTGCTGGCATGATCGTAGATATTTATGGGATCTTTCGAATGATCTTTGCAGCTTTTAACGTGAGTTTTGGTGGAGTTGCTGGATTTGTTCGTCCGATCATTCTACCTATGGCATTGGGGACCATCGAATCAAAAGGGTTAGAAGTCCATCCGAAGCATGAAGAAGAACTAAAAGGGATGGCTTCGGCTATGGAAAATGTCTGCTGGTTCTTTGGACAAGTACTGTTCATCGGAGGAGCAGGGGCATTGCTAGTCCAATCCACATTGAAAGATCTAGGATATGACGTAACATTGGGACAGCTTGCTTTAGTGGAAGTTCCAGTGGCCATTACAGCTTTAGTCGTGGCAAGTGTCTACTTCTATCTTAAAGAAAAGAAGCTAGCGAAGAAATATTATTCAGGAAAGGGGCAATAAGATGGACTTTTTTACAAATCCTGATATTTTGTTAGGCGATAAATTATTGGAGATCCTTTATATCGTGATGGGACTTGTGTTGATTTACACTGGAGTAAGAAACTTAACAGATCAAACCAATCCTCATCGTTACGGCTCAGCCTTTTTCTGGACGGTTTTAGGGGTAGTTATTGCAGGAGGAAGATGGCTTCCGGCAATCGTGAACGGCGGCTTGATCTTTGCGATGACCATACCCGCGATTGCTAAGAGAGTCAGCAAAGGAGAAAGTCGGCTTCCATCAAAAGCATATATGGAAAAAATGTCAGACAAACTAGGAATGAAAATATTTATTCCAGCTTTGAGTATCGGTGTCTTTGCGATTTTGTTTGCTTTATTCACCAATTTAGGTGCTTTAGTCGGTGTGGGTGTCGGTGTTTTTGCGGCTATGCTGATCTTGATGTTCTTTTCTCGAGATAATCGCCCAAGCACATTTTTAGATGACGCAGCAGATATGCTGGGCACAGTAGGGCCGTTAAGTATGTTGCCAATGCTTTTAGCTTCTCTTGGTGCGGTATTTACAAGTGCCGGAGTTGGAACAGTGATTTCCAATGCCGTAGGTACGATCGTTCCAGAAGGAAATGTGAACATCGGTATCATCATTTACGCTCTTGGCATGGTGATATTTACGGTAATCATGGGGAATGCATTTGCGGCTATCACCGTGATGACGGTTGGTATCGGTGCACCATTCGTATTTAGCCATGGAGCGAATCCAGCGTTAATAGGAATGGTCGCGTTGACTTGCGGTTTTTGTGGAACCTTGCTGACACCAATGGCTGCTAACTTCAATATCGTGCCAGTGGCGATGTTGGAAATGAAAGATAAATACGGTGTGATCAAAAATCAACTTTTCATTGCTTTGTTCATGCTTGTTTTCCAAATTGCTTACATGATTTTATTTAAATAAAAAAAGAGGTTGGGACAGAAGTGGTCAGCTTCAAGAAATAAGAAGGAATTGACGAAAATGGCTTCTCAAATTTTTGTGGAATTTCGGCTTATTTTTCGAAGAAGCTACTTCTGGAACACCATTTATTCGGAAAAAGGAGGTGTGACACTAGTAACACCCCCTTTTTGTTTTTCTAATACTCAGGTCAGAGCGCTGATTTCACAACCTCTTTTTTTAGTTTCCTGCACGAATCTATCGAAAAAGAGCGTGGACTTTTTTCGATGATATAAGGATCATGGGTCACAACGATAACTGTTTTCCCCGCGCGATGCTGTTGGAATAGCAGATCCAAGATATGGTTACGGTTCTCGTTATCTAAAGAGCCAGTGGGTTCATCTGCTAGGATCAGTTCTTTGTCTTCTAGTAGGAGTTTGGCAAAAGCTAGGCGTTGCTTTTCTCCGCCAGAAAGACGATAAACTTTTGTTTTCAATGGATAGTCTAAGGAAACCTTGGCAAGAGCTTCTTGCTGCAGCTTGATTTTTTCTCTTCGTCTGGTCTTTCGATAGATGAAGGGGATGTTCAAATTGTCCATGATCGTTTCATCTTCGATCAATCCATGATTTTGGAAAAGATAGGAGATTTTATTTCTCCGTAGTAAAAGAGCTGCTTTGCTGTTGATTTTCGGCGCACTTTTTCCAAAGAGCGAGACCGTTCCTTCATCGAATGAATCAATGAGTCCCAAAAGATTCAATAGGGTGGATTTTCCTGCACCGCTTTTTCCGTGGATCGTCCAAAATTCTCCTTGATCGATCGACAAAGAGACAGCATCCAGGACAAGTTTTTGTTTGTAGGTTTTCGTTACATAATCTAATTGGATGAGAGGCATCAGACTATCATTCTCCTTTTAATATAGTTGCTTTTTCTTTTCTTTCCAAACGGTGCAAGGTGAAGAAAATCATTCCTATCTCTAAGATAGAAAAAAGAATCAGACTCTGGATCCAAGCAAAAGGCGCATCCATGAAAGTCGTATATAAAACCAATGCACCATATTGTATGAAAAACGGCAAGAAAATCATACGATAAGTTTTGATCATGGAAATACCATTCAATCGCCAAATCGTATATTTCTGCTTTTTGATCTTCAAAGAAATCAGCACGAGATAAGCAATCATCGTGATCAAAAGATAAAGAGCGAAGAGAATTTCCAGACTATGTCGTTTGATTTCACCAATTTGTCTTTGTAAATCTACTTTTTTGATTTCTGAAAGCGGGGTGAGCGCTGGATAGTTGTCCAATAAATAATTTTCTTCCAGTACTTTTTTGATGGGTTCGAATGTTTTCTCGACCGATTGAGTGATAGGAACTTTGACTGGGTCGAAATATCCACCACCAGTAATGATTTGTCGGAGGTTTCCCGCACTGTTGTTTCTTGTTTGGACTTCGATGACATTCGGATAGTGAATGATTTCTTCATCTGGGTGGAATGTATGGATCTCTTGTTTGGACCGGATGAGATAAAAATCAGCTTGTGATTCATCCAGAAAGTAGCCATGCAAATAATGTTCTTTGATTTCTTGGAACTGATTCTCCAATCTTTCCGGTACTAAAAAGACACGTTGGGTTTCCTCGGGAGAGATCGTTATTTTTTGTCCAGTTACGCTGATGATCGGGTATTTTTGCAAATAATTGACATTTACACAAATTTTGCGGTTGATTTCTTTTTCTTCCATAAAGTAACTGACTGTACCAATCAGCAGCATCCCGTTTTCTTCTAGATGTTGATACAAGCGGTCTTGTTGGATACTTAATACATTGTTTTCGATACTGATGACTTCATGGTTGTTTTTTCCTGAATAGGTATTATAAAATACTGCATACTCAGAAAATTCATCCGGATAGGTAGAAGGACTAAGTGATAGATTGACCAGTTCGACAACAGTAAGGACGCTGGCTAAGCACCAGACAAATGCGATTGTCTTAAAGAGATAAAGTGAAAAAATAAAGGTTCTGGCATATGATCTCCTATTTAGATTCTCCACAAAAGAAGTGGAACATAAGAAATAAACGACACACAGCGAGCTAACGACAGATACGGCAAAAAAAGCCGCTTGGTAGCCCATGTTCGAAAGAAAGATCGATGGATCGAAGATTAATTGAGCAAAACAACACGATGCGAATAGGAAGAGCAGTTGTTTTAGCAGTACTTTATACAAGATCGTCGCACAAGAAAGTCCGTTCAATCGTAGGATCGATAACTTTCTTGCATTGTCGAATAGCCATAGAGCGGTAAATAACAGGAAGAAGACTAGACTGATAATAATCAAATTCCTCACAGGACGAAAATCAAGCAACATGATGGTTTCTGAATAATCTGTATATTGAAAATCCTGCACCGTGAATGAAGGTTGATAGAGTTCATTATACTTAGTCGTCAAGCTTTTGATGAACGCGGATACCTGCTCTGTATTTTGGCTTTCTACAAATTTCGTTGCTTCTTTAAAGGAAGGCAGCTCTATCAATGGATGATTGTTGAACGAAGCATAATTGATCGTATAGTGTTGAGTTAAGAGGTGCTTTGCTGAAGGTTGATTCAGCAGCGTTCTCAAATCAGGCTCATTGGAAAAATAGTCGATCACGACTAAATCAACACTTGGGTCAGGCTTTCCGTTCGTGATTTTGGGTGTGAAATTTGTTTCACGAAAAAGTACGTTCAACTGTTCTTCTTCTGCCGTTTCGAGCAAAATGGACAGGTTTCTCGAAAAATTTTGTCGATCGTCTTGGATCGTTCGAGGTAGATCGAACGATCGGTATTGTTCAGGAAGCGAATAGCTGTCGGCGATGATTCTTTCTTGTGCCACCTCTTGGACATAAAAGAAAATCATAAATGAAAGGATAGAAAAAAGGACGAATAAATTCAACCGAATAAGTTTATTGTTCATGAAATGTGATCCTTTACTGTTAAAATAAGTAGCAATTTTTTAATGATGTCTGATGAAAACATCAGTGTAGTTACTTAAAGATGGATTACCACCAGCCGTAATACGCTAAGCCTGTGTGTTTGCTATCACCTACTACAGTGGCATAGGCATACATGTTACGGTCAGCATAAGCAGTATATCTTCTACCTCCAACCACTGCTGTTGCATAGTGGAATTTATCATAATGATTGAAATTTGACCAAGCACGTTTTTGTCCTATTGGCATAACAGGCCAACTATGTGTCCCGTATGTCCAATGTCCGCGGTGGATATGGACAGATCCTCTACTTTCTAAAGGGGCATCCGTTATGAGAGAGGGATCTGTCGTGCCAATCACTTTCCCGCTATCATCCAAAATGACCCCGCCTGATCGAGGCATTTGCTCGGTTATCCGTATTTCGTTTTTTGAGTCTGTGACTGTGTCAGCATGTGCTTCTGCTTGCACCATGCTAATGACGGTACTTCCTAAAAGAAGACCTATTTTGCAAAATAATGTTATTTTTTCATTTTTTACTTCCTTTCTTCGATAAATGGTATAGGTGATATTTTCATCAGATTATCTTTATTTTATAGTAAAATAATCCGCTTTCAAAGTAGTGGAACACTATTTTTTTATAAGAATATATTAAGTTTGCTATGTTATGTTATTTAAACTCTTCTTTCCTTTATTTACGCTGTTCAAAGAAAATGGTAAGATAAAAGATAACCATATGTTAAATCAATTGGACGGAGGAACAACAGATGAAAGTACTAGTAACAGGTTTTGATCCATTTGGTGGGGATAAAGTGAATCCAGCCTATGAAGCAGTAAAGAAAATGCCAGATGAAATCAGCGGTGCTGAAATCATCAAAGTGGAAGTACCGACCGTATTCGAAAAAAGCAGTCAAGTAGTCAAAGAAGCCATCCAACAGCACCAACCAGATGTCGTGATCTGTGTCGGACAAGCAGGCGGACGGTCAGCAGTCTCGTTCGAACGTGTCGCAATCAATCTAGCAGAAGCAAGAATTCCTGATAATGAAGGAAATCAGCCATTTGATACGGCTTTAGAAGAAAACGGTCCAGCTGCTTACTTTACTTCATTGCCAATCAAAGCAATGACAAAAAATGTACAAGATCATGGTCTACCAGCGTACATCTCTTATACAGCAGGAACATTTGTCTGCAACGATATCATGTATCGTTTGCTTCATTTGATCGAAACGCAATTCCCTGCAATTCGCGGTGGGTTCATCCACGTACCATTCTCACCAGATCAAGTGATCGATCGTCCAGTGGGAACACCTTCTATGTCTCTGGAAGACATTGCTTCTTCTTTGACTTATGCAGTTGAAGCAGCAGTAGAAAATAAAGAAGATATTTCCGGGAATGCCGGAACAACTCACTAATTTAGCAAGAAACACTGGCTGGTTGCTAACGTTATGTTAGTAGCCAGCTTTTTGTAATTAGAAAGGAAAGAAATAGCCGTGGAAGAATGGCAATCCGTCTTTGAAGAATGGTTTCCAAAAGAAATCAACAAAAGCTATCCTATTAAGATCTCTAAACAATACACAAGCAGTCAACGTTGGGAGATCTATGCAAAATTAACAAAAAAACAGCGGGAACTAGTCGATAAGCACCGCCGATATCTAATCAGCTCTCGTTTTATGGAAGAACATTATTTGGCCGCAACAGATTGGGTGTTTTCTGACTTCAAGATCAATCCGTTTTTTCGAACAAAACGAAGCCAGCAAAAATTGTATTGCGAATGTGGGAGAGAATTAAAAGTGCAATATATCGTCAAATCGCCAAAAACCGGAAAGACCCTAAAGCTAGGTATCAACCACTTTGCCGATCACCTGCATGTTTCTCCGACAGTAGCAGCTTCGATCCATCAGGGAATGACAAAAGTCGATCTGGCCTTAGATGAATTATTATGGCTTAAGCAAAAGAATATCGATTTTCCTGAAGAACTATGGCAAAAATACTGTTTTGTCCTGTACCAAAATCGACGGATGAAACAGCCGTATTTACCGGATATAAAATTAGCACAGCGTCTCGCAGAATTTCGCCAAGCAGAAATGCCGATTTACATAGCGGATTATCAAGCATTGGAAAATGAAATCAAGAAAATCAGTGAACACATCAATGGGCAGCCAAAAAAGCGACAGATAAAGAAAGAACTGTTTGACGACTTTGCAGAAGAATTAGTAAAGGATGTAGAAGAATTCTTGAACAACTATCGCACATTTTTACGTAAAGATTGGCAATCCATCGTTTATGAAGAAGTGCCAGCACATCCTAATGCTTATTTTGAAACGTTTATTTCCGCATTGAGAAAGACAAAACGTCAGCGAACACCAGAAGTCATTGCTCAGATAGAATATTTTGCGAAAAAACAACGGTTCATCCAACCAAAAATCTATCTATTTATTTGGAAGCAATATTGTCGCTATGGTTTTACGGAAGGATTCTTCGACAGCATTCCTCGGATAGTCAGAAATGGTTTTTTAAAAGTATTGCGTAAAGAACGAGAAGCCGTACAATCTGCTGATAAGAAAGAGCGCGCAGTCTCAAAAGAAAAATGGCAGCTAGTAGTGAAGGATATCCAATCTGGGAATGTACAAGAGACGATCGACAAATGGAAAGGGAAACATTATCGTTTTACTGAAGCGCAAAAACAAGCCTTAGAATATTATCAGAAGTTAGAAGAATCACTGCGTTTCAATGATGAGGCAAGAAAGTATCTGAAGGAATTACTATAAAAAATAGGCTTTCTCTCTAAAAATAGAGAGAAAGCCTATTTTTTATGCGTGTTGTTGTGCGTTGTAGTATTCTTCTTCCATTTTTTGCATACGTTCACGTTCTTTTTGGTTATACCAAGGAGAAACGGTAAATGCAAGGACATCATTCAGCAAGTAAACAGAGCTGTTCACGAACATCGCCAAACTTGCAGATCCATGCGTAAATGAAATATACCAAAGGACCATTTGTGCAAGCCCTGAAGCTAACCACCAGTAATATTGGTTATTGTAACGCAAGAAACTGATGATACCAGCAGTCAAGCTAATGGAAAAAGCAATGGCATCTATCCATGGGCGAGGATCATCTGTATAACGACCAATCAGGAATCCTGAAACAAGATAGACAAGGAAAGTACTGACGATTGCGATAAACCAGCTTTTTCCAGTGAATTTTCGGATTTTTGAAGCCATATTATGATTCCATTCTTTACTTAACAATACGGGGATATCCAATGTGATCATATAAGCAATCTGTTCACCGATACTTAAATAGTTCTTTGCTGAAAATCCAACGATAATAAAACAAATCGCAGACAAAATACCTAAAATACCGTTGACTGATTTTGCCGCATTGATGGATAAAATACACAATACACCAAGCGTGGTACCGATAAATGTGATAACGGACAGCCAAGTGATGGGACTATTGACAAGAGTCATGACCTGACAGCCAAGACTGAAAAAGAAAAGATAATAATTTTGTTGCGGCCAGCCTTTTAGCTGATGAGCTAAAAACTGAAAATATGACTTCATGTATGAGGACTCCTTAAGACACTAAATGTAGTGTGTTCTGTATTTACTAACACAATCTATTGTATGCTTTTCTTGAAAAAAAACTAGTCTTTCAATTATAAATAATTTGTGTTATGATAATTTTCTGTTTGTTTTCTTGAAAATATAATTTCTTACTTTCATTTATTATATTGGGAACAGGAAGAGTGTCTTGGAGGACCTACTTTCTGTTTTTTTTTTTTGCCTTTTTTCTTATAAAAAGGAAAAACAGCTATTTTTTTCAATCTGACACATTTACAATGGAACTGGAGATTAATATAGATCCGAGCTTAAACGAAGAATAGGAGTGCTCATATGAACCTTACAACGATCCATCATATAGCCATCATTGTTTCAGATTATCAGAAATCACGTGATTTTTATGTTAATAAATTAGGATTTGAAGTAATCAGAGAAAACTACCGCAAAGAACGAGATGACTATAAATTAGATCTGAAACTAGGAAGTGCCGAATTGGAGATTTTTGGAATTGCCAATGCACCACAACGACCAAACTATCCAGAAGCTTGTGGCTTGCGTCATCTTGCTTTCAAAGTAGACGATATCGAAGAAACAATTGCAGAATTGTATTCCCTAGGGATCGAATCTGAACCGGTAAGAGAAGATACGTTTACAGGTAAAAAAATGACGTTTTTCTTTGATCCAGACGGGTTGCCGTTAGAACTACACGAATAAAGATAACAAAATTGTCACTTTTTTTTCGTTTCATTCGATTTTTCGTTCGTTCATTTCTTGATATTCTTTTAAAAAAAGAAACAGGAGAATGAAGAATGAAAAAAATGATGTTTGGTGCTGCTGCCCTCATCGTAATATTGATTACCGGTATGACAGGATTGCTCAGCGCCGCTTTTCACTTGGATGATATTAGTGATCAAGAATATCGGATCTCATTGAACGAAGCAGCAGCAATCGCTAAAAAAGAAACAAAAAAACATAATATATCTTCTATCCATTTTGCAGTGGAAAAAGAATTGGATAATCCTACGAATGCAACATATGAATACCAGTTTTTTTGTGAAGGACAAGTCATAGCAGTCAATCCGTCCACTGGGAAAGCAACTGTAAGGAATCATACAGAAAAAACAGCAGAACCTCTATTTGACATAGAAAAAACGGAAGAGTTCAAGCAACCGCAAGCAGCGATGAAGGAAGCAATCAGCTACTACGGGAAAAAAGCAAAAGTGAAAGAGTGGGCGATTGTAGTTAAAGATGAACGACCGTATTATCAAGTCCAATTAATTGATGGAAAACAGACTCAACAGGTATGGATATCTGCATAGAAAAAGGCTATCGCTTCTCTTTTTTTCAATATAAGAGTAAGCTAAGAGGGTAAAGATGAAAGGAAGTTGAGATAACATGGAAAAAATGAAATGCCCTAATTGCGGAAAAAAATTTGCATACGAAGAAGTCAATAATGTAGTCGAACATAATGATAAAGAAATGCCAATCGTCTGCCCTTATTGCCGAACTGAAGCGGCAAGAATCGTTACTCATGGTTATTTCATTACTGAAAAGATAGAAGATTTTTTAAAATAACGATTTTGCGATTTCTTTTTCTGCATGTTAGAATGGAGAAAAGGAGAGGAAACTATGATTCGTTTTGCGAGAAAAGAAGATGCTCCAGAAATCGCTCCATTGATCTTAGTAATTCTAAAAGACATGGAATTGCCATTTTTGAAGCAGACAGGGGAACAAAAGACTTTAGAGATTCTAGAAGAAGCCATCACTGATCCAAATTATCGCTACAGTTATTCACGAGGTATCGTAGAAGAAATAGACGGTAAAGTTGCAGGAGTTGCTTACGGTTATACAGATGAAGAAGAAGCCATCATCGATCAGCCGCTGGTACCTATCTTAGAAAAATATCAGTTAGATGCGTCTACACGTTTGTTCATTGATAAAGAAACGTTTCCCAATGAATGGTATTTGGACTCTATCAGTGTATCAGAAGATTTTAGAGGGCAAGGCATCGGTTCACGATTATTAGAAGCATTACCTAAATTGGCGAAGAAAGCGAATCGCTCCGTCATCGGACTAAGTGTGGATGAAAAAAATCCAAAGGCTAAAAAATTATACGAACGCCATGGCTTCAAAGTGGTCGGTCAGCGGATGATCAGTGGTCATCTTTATGATCATATGCAAAAGAATATCTAAAAAGATGTACCTGAAATGCGGAAATACGCATTTCAGGTACATCTTTTTAACTTAAGTCAAGCCGATAAGAAACAGGCTTATCGCGACTTTTGTCTTTACGGTAAAGCCAGTAATCTAAAACCGCAGCAATACAAATACAAATAGGAGCATCTTCATCATTTGAGATATCCAGTACATAGTAATCTCCTGAAAAAAGCGTAGCTTTATCCATCTTCATGATTTGTTGATTGAAATGATGGATTTGATATTGATGATTATAGATATCACCTTGGACTGTCCAGTGAAGCCTACGAATATAATAAAAATCACCGGGCCAATTGAATATTTTCTGCATGGTTCCCACTTTTTCGAACTCCTTATACAGCTCAAAACGCGTACCGAATGTCAGGCTTATTTGCTTGATGTGGGCAACAAGATCGCCATTCATGGCATAAAGAGACAACGCATCGCCCTTTGTTCCCCAACGACCAACCATCAAAAACAGGGAATGCCCTTTTTCGTTTTTGACGATTGTCCGAGTCGCACGTCCAAGCTGTTTTTCCTGAATGAAAAATTCTGACATCTATATCCCTCTTTTCTAGATAAAACTATAAGTCTTCTGCAATCGCGCGCAATATGGCTTTTCCTACGCCAGATTCAAGGTTCGTGTCCGTTGTATATTTGGCATAATCTTTTACTTCGATTTCTGCATTTCCCATTGCAAAACTGACTCCAGCCACTTGCAGCATACTGACATCATTGAAATTATCACCAATCGTCATGACTTCTTCTAAAGAAATGCCACGCTCATGCGCGACGTGGGCAACGGCAATCCCTTTTTGAGCGTTTTTATGGTTCACTTCAATATTGTTTTGACCAGAAGAAGTGACAGCTAAATCACCTAAAAGAGAAATCTGCTTACCAACTGGTCCTAACACAGCAGGTCCTTCTGTATGAAAACAGATGATTTTCAAGACTTCCAGATTCTTTTCTTCCAAAATGGTACGAATACTGTCTACATATGTGATGTGCAACAACTCCAGCTTAGCTGAGGCCATGGCAATCGCCATTTTATACGTAAGGTGAGGTAAATGGGTAGCGACCATGGAAGCAAAGCTTTCGATCCGCTTCGCTTGATTTTCAGAATAAAGACCATCGTTGGTTGCTACTTCATAGTAAATACCGTTAGCGTCTAAAATATCCAAAACAGAGGTTGCTTGATTATTTGGGATGGATACGGTAAACAAGGAATTTCCTTCTTTATCAAATACCTGTGCCCCGTTCAAAGTGATCATCGCACAATCGATTCCTACTTCATCCAAAGCGGCGCGAGCTTCTTGGTAGTTTCGTCCAGTAGCGACCATGAACTCAACGCCGGCATCGTTTGCAAAACGTATCGCTTCGGCATTTTCAGGAGAAACACTCATATGGGCATCTAATAATGTGCCATCCATATCTGATGCAATTAATTTGATCATAATGATTATCGTTCCTTTCTGCTTCTTGTTCCTAGTTTACCATATTAATCAAGTGCTGAGGGGGGAAGATTGTCCCTTGTGATTGAAGAAAATGTGAGTTATTCTTTTTATTAGGAGGTGGAGGTTTTGAAAGAAATCATTCATAACAGTTGGCAAGAAGTTTTGTCCTCAGAATTTTCAAAAGATTATTATCTGCATCTAAGAGAATTTTTAAAGAAAGAATATGCGACCCAAAAGATCCATCCAGATATGTATCATATCTATGAAGCGTTGGAATTGACTCCTTATGAAGAAGTCAAAGTAGTGATTTTAGGACAAGATCCTTATCATGGAGAAAACCAAGCTCATGGATTATCTTTTTCTGTGCAGCCCGGCGTGAAGATCCCGCCATCTTTAAGAAATATCTACAAAGAGCTTCATGATGATCTTGGTATCGTACCTGTTCAACATGGAAACCTAGTGTCATGGGCTAAACAGGGAGTCCTTTTACTCAACACTGTTCTTACTGTTCGGGAAGGGCAAGCTTATTCACATCGCGGGAAAGGTTGGGAAAGATTAACAGACACGATCATTGAAAAATTAAATGAACGAGAAAAACCAATCGTGTTTATCTTGTGGGGAAAACCGGCGCAAGAAAAAATCAAAATGATCGATAAGAGCCGTCATATCATCATTACATCTCCACATCCGAGTCCGCTATCCGCAAGTCGTGGCTTTTTTGGTTCCAAACCCTTCTCGAAAACGAATGATGCACTCCTTGCGTTAGGAGAAGAACCGATTGATTGGCAACTGCCTGAAACAGTGTAATAAAACAGCGCTTTCCTGTTATAGCGCAGTTTGCCATATATGTGAAAAACTTCATTTTTCCGGCATTTTTGACTGATACAGATAAAATAAACTGTTCTTTTTTTATGGAATAGTGTATGATAATACATATAAAAACGTCTGGAGGTCATCTTGTGGAATTGTTTGATAGTTTAAGATTTAAGATTGTTCGCCGTGGGATCAAAATCGTTTTCCCGGAAGCTACTGATGCTCGAATTTTAGGTGCAGCTGCCCGGTTGAAAGCAGAAGAACTGGTGGAACCCATTTTAGTAGGAAACGAAGAAGAAATAAGAAATGCAGCACATGCCAGAGGAATCAAAACATCTAGCTTTACGATCATTAGTCCTGATACTTATGATAAGTGGGATGAAATGGTAGATGCATTTGTCGAACGTAGAAATGGAAAGGCATCCAAAGAACAAGCAGAAAAGATTTTAAAAGATGTGAATTACTTTGGTACGATGCTTACGTATATGGGTGTTGCAGACGGCATGGTCTCTGGAGCAATCCATTCGACGGGCGACACTGTTCGTCCAGCACTCCAAATCATCAAAACAAAACCTGGTGTCAGTCGGACAAGTGGTGCGATGATCATGGTACGTGGAAGAGACCAAGAAAAATACGTCTTTTCTGATTGTGCAATCAATGTGAATCCAACTGCACAAGAATTGGCAGAAATCGCTGTAGATTCTGCAAAAACAGCTGAACTGTTCGATATCGAACCAAAAGTGGCGATGATGAGCTTCTCGACAAAAGGTTCAGCGAAATCGCCAGAAGTAGACAAAGTAGTTGAAGCCACTAAAATCGCTAAAAAACTAGCACCACAATATTTGATCGACGGCGAATTGCAATTTGATGCTTCTTATGTTCCTTCAGTTGCACAACTGAAAGCGCCAGATTCAGAAGTAGCTGGTCAAGCAACAGTCTTTGTATTTCCAGAATTGCAATCAGGAAATATTGGCTATAAAATTGCTCAACGTTTTGGTAACTTTGAAGCAATCGGACCAATCTTGCAAGGTTTGAACAAACCGGTTTCTGATTTGTCTCGTGGGGCAAATGAAGAAGACGTATATAAATTATCGATTATCACAGCAGCACAAACATTGATTGATTAACAAATACACATGGACTAGTCCAAAAACGGCAGCTGCTGTTCTTGGCTAGTTCGTTTTTTTCTTTAAAAAAACTTCATTACGCGATATACTGGCAAAAAGAAAGAAGAGCGGGAGAAGATGAAAAATGATCGAACTATCAGGATTAACAATGACAGAACAATTTGCAGAGGCAATTGGTCATTCCGCCATGCCAGGTGATAATCTGATATTGACTGGTGATCTAGGTGCGGGTAAAACAACATTGACGAAAGGTATCGCCCAAGGACTGGGAATAACGCAAATGATCAAAAGTCCGACATACACGATTATTAGAGAATATAATCAAGGCAGGATTCCGTTGTATCACATGGATATTTATCGGGTAGCAGCTAGCGGAGCTGACTTAGGGTTAGATGAATATTTTGAAGGAGATGGGCTTTCCGTTGTCGAATGGGGAAACCTATTAGAAGAAGCACTGCCAGAAGATTATTTGGAACTGATTTTAGAAAAAAGTGATACAGATTTAGAAAAGCGTTATGTGAAATTAATCTCATATGGTGAACAAAGTGAAACATTCAAACAGCGAATCCTAGAAAAATGGGTTGAAAACCATGAGTGAAGAAATTGGAATCATCTTGCGGGAAGCAGTGCCAGATGATGCAAAAGATATTCTTTCGATGATGGAACAAGTCAATAGCGAGACAGAATTTTTAGCTTTAGATGAAGCTGAACTTCTTTTACCCCCAGAAACTTTATCAGAAGAGTTGGGTTATATGTACGAAAGCAACAATAATTTATTGCTGCTTGCTCTCAATGAGGGGACGATTGTTGGAACAGCATCAGTCAAAGCAGACAGTCAATTTCGTTTATCTCACGTGGGAGAAGTCGGTATCAGTATCCTGCAGGAATATTGGGGAATGGGACTAGGTACTCTTATGCTAGAAGAAATCATCAATTGGGCGAAGGAAATGGGTGTACTTTTTCGATTGGAGCTGGATGTTCAAGTTCGTAATGAAAGAGCCGTACACCTTTACCAGAAAATGGGTTTCCAAATCGAAGCGGTCATGCCTAGAGGGGCAAGAACAGATTTAGGTGAATTTTTAGATGTATATAAAATGAGTTATTTGATTGAATAGAAAAAATAAGAAAAGAGTTAAGAAACTGTCAACCTTTTGGGAAGGCAGAAAAACGCACGAATGGACTGTGACAAAAGTCGTGTCGCAGTCCATTTTTTTGGATAAACGGTGTTCAAAAGCTTGCATCTGCGGTAATAAGCCCAACCAAACGAAAAATAGGAGGAGCTATTTTTGTTTGGCTGTTCTTATTACTTGATGCAGAACAGCTTTTTCACAACCTCTTCCTTAAACGGTGTTCTCCTGCCAACTCCTCGGTCACAAGCCACAACATTCATCAAACATGAGAAGCTGTTTTTTGAACTTGCTCCTTGTGACTCGGAGCTGAACGGCAGGCTCACGACCTCTTGGTAAACGGTGTTCAATCAGCTGACCTTCGGTATTAGCTCAAAAAACGGCAAAATATGAGGAACTATTTTGCCGTTTGTTTCTCTAATACTCAGGTCAAAACGCTGATTTCACAACCTCTTTGTGCGTTTCATAAGTAAATGATTATTTTACTTTATAGTCACGAGTTTTTTCAATGGATCTGTCCCGAATTTTTTTTCTTGATAAAGCAGGATTTCCGCACACGCACGACTATCTTCCAATGCATCATGATGATGATCTAATTGGATGTTCAAATTTTCGCACACAGTGTTCAATCGATGATTTGGAAATTCAGGAAACAAGCGACGACTGCTTTTCACTGTACATAAAGAAAGATAATTAGGCTGTTCGAGATGGTAATAATCTAAACAACCTGCTAAGACATTTGTATCAAAAGCAGCATTATGTGCAACGACTAAACGATTTTTTTGAAAATATGGCTGGATAGTTTGCCAGACTTCTGGAAATTTCGGTGCATTGCGTACGTCTTCTTGATGGATTCCGTGAATTTGGACATTTCGCCAGAAAAAAGGAGTTTCAGGCTGTATCAATGTATAGAATTCATCGACGATTTGGCTGTTTTTTACCATGACTAACGCAAGAGAACAAGCGCTATAAGGCTGGTGATTGGCAGTTTCAAAATCCATGGCAACAAAATTCATTTCTGTAAAACCTCCTTGGGAAATTACTGTAACATACTTTTGAAAAAAACAAATAGTTTTAACAAAAAACATAGGATTTTTTATGTAGTTTTTGTAGAGAAAAGCTATTTTTTGAACTCATTCCTTGCGACTCGGAGTTAGACGAGAGGATCATGACTTCTCGGTATCAGCCAGAAAACGGCAAATATGAGGAACTATTTTGCCGTTTTCTTTCTCTAATACTCAGGTCAAACGCTGATTTCACAACCTCTTGGTAAACGGTGTTCAAAAGCCAGTTTCTCGGTATTAAGCCAAATTTATGCAAAAATGTGGAAAGCCATTTTCACAAAATTTTTCTTCATACTCGAAACTAAACAGCTTTTTCACAACCTCTTTATTTCAAATCTAATTCTACTGGACAATGGTCACTGCCCATAATGTCCGTATGGATCTTTGCATCAGCCAGTCTTGGCGCTAAATCTTTGCTCGTCAAAAAGTAATCGATCCGCCAACCAGCATTGTTTTTTCTTGAATTGAATCGGTAATTCCACCAAGAGTAAACACCTTCTTGAGTTGGATAAAAATAACGAAATGTATCGATAAACCCGTTATCCAACAGTCGAGAAAGAGCCGCTCTTTCTTCTGGAGTGAATCCAGCATTTTTTTGATTCGTTTTCCAGTTTTTCAAATCGATCGTTTGATGCGCGACGTTTAGATCCCCGCAAACGATGACTGGTTTTTGTTTCTTTAGATTTTCCAAATAATTATAAAAGGCTTCTTCCCATTCTAATCGGTAATCTAAACGTTTCAATTCACTTTGAGAATTTGGCGTATAACAAGTTACAAGAAAGAAATCGGAATATTCCAAAGTGATCAGACGGCCTTCTGTGTCGTGGATATCGATACCCATTCCGTAAGTGGCATTCAATGCAGGTTCTTTAGCAAAAATGGCTGTACCAGAATAGCCTTTTCGTTCTGCATAATTCCAATATTGATAATAACCAGGAAGATCTAAATCGATCTGTCCTGCTTGGAGCTTTGTTTCCTGCAAACAGAAAAAATCGGCGTCTAACTCATGAAAAACTTCTAAAAAATTTTTATTTACGATGGCACGAAGCCCGTTCACGTTCCAAGAGATAAATTTCAATAAAAGCACACTCCTTCGAATTAAATTCCTTACCTTTGCGATACTATTGTACCTCATTTTAGTAAAAAATGGTGTAAGATGAAAGTAACTAAATGATCCAGGAGGAAAGTCGATGAAGATTGGTGTAATCGGTGTAGGGAATATTGCAGAAAAAGCATATTTACCAACTTATGCGAAAAAACAAGGAACAGTTGATTTTTATTTTGCAACACGAAATAAAGAAACAAAAGAAAGAATCCAAAAAGAATATGGGTTCCAACATCTATATGAAACGATCGATGAGCTCTTAGAAGAAAAAATCGAAGCATGCATGATCCACGCAGCAACAAAAGTACATTATGAGCTAGCAAAAAGATGTCTGGAAAATGGTATCCATGTTTATATTGACAAACCGTTGAGTGTCCATCTAAACGAAGTGCGTGAATTGCAAGAATTGGCTGATAAGAACCAAGTGATCTTGATGGTCGGTTTTAATCGACGCTTTGCTCCTATGGTAGAAGAATTGAAACGTATCCCAGAGAAGCGGCTGATCCAACTGCAAAAAAATCGAATAGCGGCAAAAGAGACGACAGAATTCGTCCTTTATGATTTATTTTTACATCTCATTGATACAGCGGTGTATTTATTGGATGAACCCATTTTGAGAACAAAATATCAGATAAGAGAAACAAAGGAATATTTGGAATATGCCATTTTACAATTAGAAACACAAAATCAAACGGCTATATTAACGATGGATTTGGCAAGTGGTGCTAATACAGAAAAATATCAAGTAACAAGTAAGAACGGTACTTATGAAGTAAGCGACCTGACCCAGCTTGTCATTCAAGATGCTGATGGAAAAAAGGTGAAAGAATTTGGCGACTGGACGAACACGCTAGTCAAACGCGGGTTTGAGCCAATGGTAGAGGCCTTCTTATCTCAGATTCGTTCAGGTAAACGGGAAGCAGAACTGCTTAAACAGCAAGAAGTTGTAAGAAGTCATGAATTATGCGAGGAAGTGCTTAAAGAGCACTACCGTCATCAACTTTGAACAAGACTGGCAAGATTGTATTAAGCGTGATAGAATAATGGGGACGTTTGAGAAAAGAAAGGAAAATCCTCAGTGAATAAAGAAGAAATAGTTGAAAGCTTAGCCACGATCACTTTATTGTTTGATGAACCATTGATGAACTATACGTTTACGAAAACAGGCGGACCAGCTGATGTCCTTGCATTCCCGAAAAAGCAAGAAGAAGTAAAGCAAATCATCGATTATTGCCGAATCCATGATATACCTTGGATGGTACTAGGAAACGCAAGCAATCTGATCGTTCAAGATGGCGGAATCCGCGGTGTAGTCATCATGCTGACTGAAATGAAACAGATTCATGTCAAAGGAACGATGGTCATTGCGGAAGCAGGTGCCTCACTGATTGATACGACTTATGCAGCTTTGGCCGAATCATTGACTGGATTTGAATTTGCTTGCGGCATCCCGGGAAGTGTCGGTGGAGCGATTTATATGAATGCAGGTGCGTATGGCGGAGAGATCAAAGATGTTTTTGCTGAAGTGGATCTTTTGCTTGAAGATGGAACATTGAAAACTTTGACAAAAGAAGAAATGGTATTTTCTTATCGTCACAGTAAAGTCCAAGAACTACGTGCTATCGTATTGGAAGCTCGATTCAGTTTGCAAACAGGGGATTATGAAGCAATCAAAGCAAGAATGGATGAGTTGACAGAATTGCGTCAATCAAAACAGCCATTAGAATATCCTTCATGCGGCAGTGTCTTTAAGCGCCCAGTAGGACATTATACGGGTCAGCTGATCCAGCAAGCAGGATTGCAAGGTCTGAAATGGGGCGGTGCACAAATCTCTGAAAAACATGCTGGATTCATCGTCAATATCGATCATGCGACAGCGACAGATTATATTGAATTGATTGCGCACATCCAAGAAGTAATCAAAGAAAAATTTGATGTGTCTTTAGAAACAGAAGTGCGGATCATTGGAGAGAAACAAGCACTATCAGAAACAAGCAGAAGTTTAGCGAATTAATAAGTAATTGAATTGCACTTAAAATAAGTAAAAGAGCAGGACGGTGGACGCCCTGCTCTTTTTTGTGGTTGTTTACGCAAATGGTGCAAATCTTGTACATTTTAACACAATAAAACAAAAAATATAGAATATTTTCCCGTAAATTTTTCCATTTTTTGCAATATTCTCAAAAAAAAAGATAAAAAATGAGAATAACTGATGAAAAAACAGGTGTAATCCATCATAAAATCAGTATAGGTGAAAAGATGAACTTTCATCTGCATATCAAGTGATTGGTATGAGGCATTTTTTTGAGGTGTAGGATATGAAGTTGGATTACCTTATCGAAGAGGAAGATAGAGAAAAACTGCTGTTAGCCAGATATTTAGAATTTGAGAAAAAGAATTACGTCGTGTTGTCTAAGTTATATGAAACATTAGGTTTATCTAAATTTAAAACAAGAAATTATATCATAGAATTAAATAAAGAATTTTCTGAATTCAAATCAAAGCCAGAGATCCAAATCTCAGAAGAAGGAGAGATTCATGTTGAACGGCTAAATTTGACGGATATCAAAAATTTAAGAAGAATCTACTTTCAACGATCAAAAATTGCTCGACTGTTAACGGAGATCGTGGATTCAAAAGTAACAATTGAAAAATTTGCAGAGAACCATTTTTTAAGCATATCAAGAGCTTATGTAAAAAGAAGAGAATTAGTCTCTTTTCTTGAACAGCATCAAATAAAGTTAAAGAAAAACATATTAGTTGGGGAAGAAATAAACATACGGAACGTATTATTTGGGGTATATTTTGGGGTCTTTAATGGTTTTTCTATGCCATTTAGAGAAAGCGTCATGAATGAAGCAAAAAGTATCGTGCAATATTTTGAATATCTGTTCAATTTAAAGTTGTCTGCCACAAAGCGAATCAAATTCAATTTGCTAACTACTGTTAGTTTGTTGAGGATTTATGGAAATCAACCAATAGGAAAACGTTTCTTTTCAGATGAATACTTTAAGAGCTCAGAAGGAATGAAGATTATTAAGGATTTATCGCATATTTCTTTTCTACATATCCCTAAAGAGCAGATTATTGATGAGATTTCTTATATCATGTTATTTTTGATTACGGAAGAAGAATTTGAATTAGATGGTGCGTTTGGACTTGCGGAAGCTCATTTCCATGATATCCATATGATTAGTCAAAAAATGTCAGTGGAATTGATTGATCAATTACCATTTTCAACTGAAGTTTCTGAAGAAGAAAGACTCCATATACGAAAAGAACTTCGTATGGGGATGATGCATGTCAATCGGAAAAATTGGATATTCGACTTTGAGATGACTAGTTTTACGTCTAAAAAGCAGTTGCAGTTTTTCTTCGAAACGTATCCAATATTCAGTACAGCGATCAAAATGTCATACAAGATAATAAACGCTATTTCTTGGAAAAAGATGAACGTTTCATGATTCGCTTATTTTATGATTATATGATTTGTCAAATTAAGCTAGAATAAAATGCTTCTTGTACATAGCTCAAAAAT